>Ga0268284_1000761_pt1 | contig 19477 bp, 21 predicted proteins | sample saktaG_14_FD_190137 | JGI IMG/M metagenome (GOLD analysis project Ga0268284, IMG submission 190137) | Saline water microbial communities from Sakinaw Lake, British Columbia, Canada - sak_2013_06_06_40m | ecosystem: Environmental > Aquatic > Non-marine Saline and Alkaline > Saline ...
CGATTTTGAAAACGTATTCTGCTGATTTAAGTATGCAATGTTCGCCGAATCTGAATACGGCATGAACCATGACAGAGGATGCCAGTCAAGGGTCGAGGCATTAACAGAAGGCCGGATGGTGGATTGAGAAAATGCTAATACGCTGATAAGCGTAACGCATAGAAGTATAATTAGTTTTTTCATTACTGCTCAATTAAATAATAGTAAACATTCAGAGTAATTGTTTTCCCTGCCTGAAGGTCAACGTATAGCCCCAGGTAGTTATCCACTTGTCCCAGTGGGTCGCTAAACGGTTGCCACCCGGTAGCCCCGGTAATGGTATAAGCGGAAATGCCTGGATAAATCGATTGATGACCTGTGGCCGTTGTTTTTGTCACCGGCACCATTGTAGAGGTTGTCCCGTCGTTTCCCGTCCATTCGACATAAAGCCTCCATGCGTAATTGTTTGAAGTTTTAATCCAATATGTCGTATCGGAAGTAATGGTATTACTGGTGACCAGTTGTTTTGAAAGAACGCTGGCTCCTTGTGCCAAAGCAAAGATGGAGCAGGTTATCAAAATAGCGATTAAAAAAGTTTTTTTCATTGTCTTGAAAATTTTGCGTTACAGAAATTATAATAGTTTGTTATTCTCTTTTGATCCCATGCAGTGTTTTCAATGATCATTTCGTCAATATCTGCATCAGATGAATCTCCGAAAGGAAAAAACGTGATGACCCCGGCACTCCAAGGATATACCCCTGCATTGTTTGAACCTAATCTCGTATTGGTAAGCAACCCATTAATGTAGATGTGCATGCCTGTATTTTCCTTACCTTCATTGGTTACGATCATGTTAAACCAGTTTGATACATAGATATCCTCTGATGGGTCTAAGTAGATTGTATTTAGTCCAGTATCCGACCCCACGCTGAAGGTTATATGTAGCGGGTCTGAATATGTCGCAACGTCAATAAATACGCTAAACGATGAATTTGAGAAAAACGCTAACCCATTTGAGGTATATCGCATTCTTACCCATACCGAAATCGTAAATGGATCGGTGGCATAGAATTGAAAATCGGAATTGTCAATGTCGATAGATGGATAATTGATCAGATTGGTGTAATATATCCCTTGTCCAAACCTTCCGCTTGTCGGTTCGTAAACTATGTAGTGATCCGTCCCGTCATTGCCCCGGCCTGAATAATCTATAGAGTTTCCGTTAAACCTCCAATATCCCATAGTGTTGGCCGTTGGGATGTATTCGCCAAAAGTTTGAGAAAAACAACAAGCCGGTATTAACAGCAATATGAAGATCAGTCGTTTCAAGGCAAATATGTATTATAAAGCGGTGTGTAAAAAATCGTTACATAAAGATCAATTCCCGGCGTAGTGTTCACCTCCAGAATGTCAACAGAAAGGGACTTTCCTACAGTAATACTTTCGCCGTCAACGCATGAAGCCGAATAGCATGATGTGTAATTAGAGGATATTGCTGGTTTCCATGACATGATAGAACTCCCTCTGTCAATTACATCTATCATCGTATTCCCGCCACTAACACCTCCAGCCGTACCCAGGTAAATATCAACCCCGAAAATTTTACAATCAAATGGGGTGTAGGCATGACCCAGTACATCAGCCCCGGTTGTCGCAACGGTGCCAGCGTATGCAAGGGTCATTGTTCGTGCCTTTTCCTTGCCATACTTCATCGAAGTAAATCCGGCGGCCAGATCGTCACCCATGATTGAAATGGTTGTATTTGGGGACGAATAAACAGATTCTGTAACCATTGCCTGTTTCGTGCCGGATTCCGTCCATTTAAGAACCGTTCCACGCTGAAGCAAAGCCTGTGAGTTCCCAACAACGGTAAACGTTGAATCATTTACACGGGTGGCGGTTATGGAAGTCCAATAGCTCACAGCCCTTGCAGATGCCATGTCGTAGGTTATCCCGTTGATTTTAACAGAATCAGTCCCGTATGTGACGAGTTGGTAAAGTCGCCCGCCTCGGTATAGTTTAACGGTGTCAAAAGTCGTAGAGAACTGGGCGAATAAATGACCGGCAATGGATAATAAAAAAACGGTTACGAGTAGTCTTTTCATGTTTGGAAAATTAAGACCTCGGCTACCCGTAACCGAAAAAAAGCGGCCATGAACAAAACAAATATACTATATTAAAAACGCTATGTCAATAATTAATTTTACACATACTTAAATTGTCCCAGAGGCAATAACGTGAACTTCGCAGTCCACCAATGATTCGACCCTTAAATAAGTGGCCGTTTGCGCCCCATAGTTGATCAATTCCTGGTTCCAATTAGCATCATATCCGGTAAACAGGAACGTGTATGTGGCATTGGCAAATGGAACATCCCACGTAATATCTGTTTGAACACCAGCGGTTAAATGAACACGTTTTCCCTGGGTGTATGCCGTACCAGTAACTCCATTATTACAATTGCATCCCATTTCTTTAAAGTTTAATTTTTTGATAACAATAGATTCGACAAGGCTTATCCTTATCTTTGAAAATGCACCTTTTCTTTCATCCGACCACTCAGGGTCACTTACCCTTACCTCAAGGGGCTGGATACATGATCCATTCTGCAAATAGAGTGAAACATCATCCATCATTGGCAGCAAGGTTAATGCGTCCGCAATGTATTCTGGAGCGCTAATAAGCCTGATGATATGCGTCTTTAGGCAGGATTGTTTTTCCTTCACCAAAAGCCCATCCCTCTTTTCCCCTACATCTTCACGCAGGTATTCCGGCACCTTTAACACCCCATCTATATACATTGACTGAACAAATCCACCCCCTATGTTTGCCAATTCGGTTGAATTGGTAAATGTTAGCTTCATCATGTCTGCAATGGATGTTTTGACGGCGAATATTTCTGAAAACCATTCTTTATTGGGGCTAACTCCTGCATCTTTTATGTAAACATAATACCCGGTTTCACAAGGAGGGATTAGGGATGCAAGTGTAGTCGAAGCATACCATATAAAATCATAGGCCGAACCACTGGTTATGTTCAGATAAGTTGTTGCCGATAATGTAATGGGCGAACCACCACCCGCCGGAATTAACTGAAAGGTGAGATTGGCAGTCGTGCCCGTATTGTGCAGCCTTCTTATAATGAAGGGTGGGAGATGGGTGTCGGCTGAAATAATATAAGAAGGTCGGGTAACGTCCTCCCGAAATCGGTATTGTTCTGCATCGTCATCATAAAATGGGAAAACCGTATTTAAGTTTTTCATGTCAATATAATAAGGTTGCTTTTATAAAATCGGTATCGGTGTCGATTTCCGCTGTGGATATCTGACCATTTCCCAGGTTTGTTTTGATCAATTCGTAAGGATCAAATGAGGCAAGCCTCGGAAAATTTACCGGACGCTGCTTCTTTATTCTCTTAGTGGTAAATGTCTTTGGTATGTAATTAATGGTTCCTGTGGTAAAGTGCCGGTAATATATCCAAAAATCATTCAAAATGTTATTCCACATGAGATCACCATTGGGATAACTCAAGAAAACCTGCCCACCCCGGTAATTGATAAATCTCATTTCGGCATCCCGGTTTAATATTTTTTTGGCCGCATCGCAGGCAATAAGACAATACCCATCGTCCGCTGTCTTTGCCCGGTATTTTATCACATACCCAAAATCGGTTGAAAAGGTATTGATCTGATGCTTTTTTATTTCACCCGTTTTCGTAAATGCAGAATCGTACTGAATAAAGTTGTCATAATCAAATGAATCCAATACTGCAAAGGTTTCTTTTTCCGGGATTTCGTCACCAATAAAATCATATTGCCGGTCATCTATCCCGCCCGATCCGTCATATACCGTGTTTACCTTCACCGGGTAAGTGACAATATCGGTAAGGTCTATGCCTATTGCCTGGGATCCCGTGTAATTGAACCCATTTTCAAAATACATCTGATGCTCAATCCGGAAGTAGCTATTGGTTTCGTCGATAAACCAAAAACATTCAAAGGTTTCACACAAATCAGCAATGTAATCTTGCAAGGAAACTTCACCCTTGCTTGAACTGTCTTCTATTTTTTTTATGAAAGCCTTATGAACCATATAAAGATGATTCAGCTTATTCGTTATTCCCGTCACCGGATTTGTGGCATCGGAAAAGAACTGAGAATAAAACGCCAACCCTGAGCCGGTTAGCATGTGGTTAATTGCATCCTCGACGTAAACCGATCCATCTGTAACCAGGTTCATTGTCCCGGATTCCGGTGAGCAGGTAGGGTAATAATAATAGAAGGGATCGCAGTTTGTGGCCCCGGTATCCGGTGTAATAACAGCCGGGAATCCTTCTTCAAAGACTCCGTTCCCGTGCAGGTAATCATGCCCTCCAGCGGTAAGAGGCAGGTCTGCTATTTGCCTGGCTACATATTTTGATAAATTATATTCCTCCCAGTAATCCGCCCAATTAACCCCAACGCCCGGCTCTGTATCTGCGGTTGCCTCATGATCTGAATAACAATAGTAAGCCTTGCTCCCATTATTCCCGGTATGCCTTACCCAGTTCTCCCATTGATAATATCCGCCCGTGTAATTATTGCCTATGTTCCATGCCTGAAGTGTTATTCCCGAACATGATGTACTGAATCCATGAGGTGCGGAGTGCGTGATGTCATCCGGGATGTAATATTCCTCGGTGGTGGTGATCACGTCGTAAACAAGGGTATTCATCCGATTTAATGGCAGGTCTGAGTTTATAAAATCATGCTTATCTGACTTGTGCGCTTCATACCATTCGTATTTATTATCCTCCGTCGGAGTGAACGAGATAGTTCCAGTATCTTCATTTACCTTAATCGCTGCAAGTGGGACATATCCATCATATGGGGTTGATGTGAGTGCGGTATAATTTTCCCATAATTCAATTTTGAACTTAATCTTATGCGTCTGTGCGGAATAATTCTGAACCCTCGAAACCATGGATGAATAAATACCGGGATTTTCATAGTACACGAACTTTACCTCACCACAGGAAGCCCGGAAGTCATAACTTCCTTTTTGCTTTGAAAGTTTAATGGATGGGTTTTTTACAAGTTTCAACTCGACATAGTTATTCCCTCCATCGGTGGAAAGAAAATACCTGTATTTTTTTGCGCTGCAAATGATCATGATTTACGGGCTTTAAATGTGTAGTTCCCGGTTTGATACAGCACGTAGTCCCCCATATCAATAGTCACCGTCTGTGATTTTGCATTCTTCATTTCGGCCAGCATCTCTTTTCCATATTTATCATTAACATTAACCACCACATTTGAACCCTGACGGGCAAACATGTTCTCAAATTTCCCCTGGTTTATGGCATCAAACAGGATCGGTAATGTGTTCTTGTATTTTTCTGTTGCCGTCCGGTTTACGATGCCGAAATATTCACCCCCTTCAGCTTCGCCAATGTCGCCCAGGGATATACCACCCCTTGAATGGGAGCGTCCTTTTAAAACCCCTCCCTTTGATCTGTCTAATAACAGCCCATGCCCCCCCTGTGCAAATTTCTGCGAAGCGATAGATGCTATTTCGACGGCCCCGGCAACTCCAATCAATGCGGCCATAATTATAGCACCAATAGGGGTAAGTGTGGCTGCGCTTGCTAAGGCACCTGTAACTCCAAGGGCTGTATTAATTACCGACTGGATTAACTGAATAGTCCTTTGTTTTTCCGCCGCCTCTTTTTGGATTTTCAGTTCATCCTGTTTACGCTTGGCTTCGAGTTTAACTTTTTCCTTATTGTATTTTTCCTCGGAAATCTGTTTCCCGGCAAGCTGCCTATCAAGCAGGGAAAGATCGGTGGTGTACTTTTCGTTTACGGCATCAACCTGGTTTTGTGCATCCTGCTTATACCAATCTGAGAGAGCGCCTAAGATGTTCTGGGCCTCGGATGTAAATTCTTTTATTTTGTCAAGTTCCTCTTTCCATTTGTCTTTCCCGTTCCCAATGTCAAGTTTAGGAGCGCTCGAAGGCGCAGATTCTGGTATGTTTTCTGGTATTTTATTTTCACTACCTGAAACGGTTCCTGTTTTAGATTTTATTGGTGTAATTTTTTCAGCATTCGACATTTGTCCGAATGTGGCTAATGGGCCGGTAAATGTTCCTTCTGAAATAGCCTTTTGAATCGCAGCGTAACCCTTCATTTCCTCAATATAACTATTCCAATCAGCTGCTTTTTGCCGAAGGGCATCCTTGTTATCTTTGACCCCCTTATTTAATCCATCTTTTTCTTCATCTAAAAACTTTTTATTGATTAATCCCACCACTTGAAAATGCTGGTTTGTGAGATTTTCAATATTTAGGTTGTGTAATTTGGTGGACTGCTCAAGTAGTTTATTTCTTGCATCCGGATCGAGTGTTTCAATGCTTCTTAATTTTTGCATTTTTATCGTAAATGCCGTTGACATCGCTTCTAATGCCATATAGTAATCTGCATTTTCTTTATGTACTGCTTTTTCTTGCTCTGAATAATTTCTTAAATTATACAGTTTTTCGCTGTATGCCTTTGATGAATCGGAAATAGCCTTATTATAACCTCTTTGGGCTTCAGCGATTTCTACCACCAACTTCTTTGTTTTTTCACCAACGGTATTATGGTCATACATTTTTTTAGCCAGATATGCAATCCCTCCGGCTAATGCAGCGACGGCTACAATGACAAGCCCTATTGGATTAGCCGCTAATGCAGCATTCCATACCCATTGAGCAGCGGCGGCAAGTTTCGTAGCAACCGTAGCCGTTCCGGTCATTGTGGCCCTGGATATTTCCGCTTTCCCCTGTGCTTCCGTTGCAATGGCATTGCCCCATTTTACAACAGTATCTTTTACATCTAAGGCCATTGATTGAATTCTGACAGCTATTGCTTTGACCGTGCCGCTTGTAACCATGTCCTCAATAACAGATAGAGCCTGAGTAACGGCAATGAGTGATGTCATTTTCTTCTCAAGTGACTGAATGACATCGCTTTTTACGCCAAATAATGAAAGCGATCCCACAACCCCCTCAACCCCGGCGGATATGAATTTAAGGCCGGAAACAAGCACGGCTGCGTTTTCGGTTCCCATAACCTTCATCTCGGCTTGCATGTCACGCATTGCATCCTTCAGGTCGCCAATCTTTTGTTTTAAAGCATCTATTTCTTCCTGGCTTTTACCGGCAAATGAAGTGTTTTCAAGTTCGGTAAATGCCTTCTTCATCTCGCCAAGAGACATTGATGCAATATTTACCGTATCAACGTAATTGCCTACATTTCGATGATGGTTCCCGATTTGTGCATCATATGCTTTTAATATGACCTGGTTCTTACTGATTTCTTTTGATAAGTTTTCAAAGGCATTCTTATTGTTTCCCGTAATTTCGGTCATCTGTTTTCTGACCGCAATCATTGCGAGAGTTTTTTTTGATAATTCATCAATGGATTTTGCTTCAGCTTCGGAGGTTCTTATAATATCCCGTTGCTTTGTCTCCTGTTTTGCCAGATCGGATAAGTATTTTGCCTTTTCCTTGCTTCGCTGTTTTTCAAGTTCCATAGCCGCCCTCTCGGCATCTGTCAGCATGTCGCTTGCTTTCTTGGAATCAGTAATGGCCTTTGTAATTTGGACGTGTTGCAATTTCAGATCGTCGGTCGCCTTTGCCAGCCCAATTATTGAATCCTTGTCTGTTGACATGGATTTTGCATGTTCCAGGTTGGCTTTTGCACTTTCCTGAACCTGTTCGCGCATTTTTATTAAAACAGGAATGAACTCCATTACGGATTTCTGAAGTTCCTTAATTCTTGCAATGTCTTCGTGAAATATTGGGTTTCCTGCCATTTAAAAGAGGGATTTTGCAGGCTACCCGTAACCGGCTGGTTAAAAATCAAAGATACAAAACGAAAAAAGCAATGTCAAGTTTACTTTTAAGCGTCTGAACTGCCTTTATTTTCAATATATTTTAGCAGGGAATAAAACTCTTTTACTGATAATTTCTTTGGGTCTTTATTGGTGTGTTTGGAAAGGAAATGACAAGTTTCCTCGAACTGAAGTTCGTAACCTCTTTCAATAGAGCCGGCACCGTCAAATGATGCAGGTTTTATCATCTCGGCAAAATATGCTTCAATGGATTCAACCCGCTTCGTAATATCTGTACCGAATGCGATTTCTTCAAGTTCCGCCTCTTTTAATTCCCTGACTTTTTGATAGTAATTCTTTTCCTGGCTTTGATCAATAACATCAGGAAAAAGCTGTGTAAGTTCCATGAATAGCTTTTCCTTTGTCGCTGCTGTTTTTTTTTTAATACGTCCTGAGTTAGCCCTGCATGGGAGAGTTTTTTTAAGATTTCTTTCAAGGCATCCTCGGAATAGTCTGTTATTTCTTTTCCGTTAATTGATCGGACAAGGCAAGCGAAGGCCAATTGATTTACGGTTACTTCGTTAATGATAAGTTGAAGCAACTGCCTTAGATTATTCAACTGAGCAATTGTTTTGCCCTTGTCCCCTGCAATCTTATATAGAGCGGAAAGGTGATTTTTGTCAACATCATAAAGAGTTGATCCCAGTGCAGAATCAATCATAAGATATTTATTGAACTTGCTGAAAAGGTCAATAGGAAGGGTTTCAATATTATCGTAAATTTCAATGTTTGACCTTATCCCAGGAATCCTCCCAATCACAATGTTTTCCATGAATCAATTTTTAATTAACCGAATTGAAAAACACCAATCCGGACGGCTGCGGTATTTAATTGCCTGCGGCACGTTTGCATCCAGCCCGATTAAAAGTATCTCGTCAACAGATGTAAGATAATATGAAGTGGTCCAGAATCCGGCATTTCCTCCAGTTCCCGAATAGGTTCCATTTACAACGTCGCCGGCTGGTATTGCACTGAATCCGCTTTCATCCGTTGCCCCTGCATTTGGGTCATACCATAACCCATCAGTCCCCTGGATTGTACCCGTTGTTTTCATCGTACCACCTGCCAATTCGTAACCTCCCAGGAAATTAATTAATACCTCAAAGTCCGCAATCGTTGGAACCCTCCATCCATCAGGAGGTAATTTGTAGGACATGGCCGCAAATCCATTATAAAGGATATTGATACCGGCTGGATAAATGCCCGGTATGGTATCGTTCTGCACAAGGCGGGTCCCATCGCTCAGGTGAAGGGTTTTAAGATTTTCCTTCATCCATGTCTGGGATCCAATCGTTATTGTTTTATAGGCGTTCCCATCCCTGTCTGTTAGGGTCCCCACTACGTCCGGGGTGGTTATTTCTTTTTTACTGCACCCAATAGATGCAATGACAATTAGCAGTAACAGTTTAGTTTTCATGGCGTTTAGTTTTAATTATAATGTTCAAAAATCATGCCAATTCTGCATTTTTTTGCAACAAAATATCAGCGGCATGGAGTGAATATTCTGCTAATTTATTCAATTTTTCATCAGTAATCCCTGTCTTTGCAATTGCTGTTGAAAATATCTTTGATGCAATATAAAGCCGTTCGGTCATTCCGGGGTTTACCTGTTGCTGCATTTCCATTTTCCCCACGAAGTTTTTACGTTGAGTTACAAAAACAAACGGGAAGGCCGCATTTTGCCTGACTTCTTTTTTCTGATCTTCTTTTTCCTGTATGATTTCCATGATCTCAGTATATTATAGATAAAACATTTTCGTTTGACGTCAACCTGGCAAACTCCAGGTACTTTTCTTTCTTTGTAATTTCAGATAACTTTTCCCATGCTTTTGTAAAGTTTTCGTTTACCATAATGGAGTGATGCAGGGCTTCAATAGCTTTTGCATCCCTATTTAATTCAAGATAACACAATGCAAGCCGGTAATAAGCATCTGACTGCATCGGTGTACGTGGCGACATTTCAATGAATGTTTGTAGCCAATATAATGCAGCATCCGGCATCTGGAAACGCATTAATTCCCTGCCGTAGAAATACGTCGCCCTTGCATCTGTTGGGTTTTCTTTCAAAACAGATTTAAGAATTCGCATTGTTCTGTTTTGGTCCTTGGCATGATTTGGAGAAATCCCCGCCTCTATGGTAGCATTAATGATCCCATCAGATTTCCGGTTCAACTGATTGTGCGCCTTGTCCTTCCAGTAAATTGCATTATCTTTTCTGAATAACCGGGGCTGGTAGAATTCCTCTGAAGTGGTTTTGACCAGCAAGCTGAAAACACTTTCTTTGTTCTTTGCAAAATCAATAGCATCCCGTATGACCTTAATTCCACCTGGCTTCAATACTTCATCGCAATCAATGGTAAAAATCCAATCACCCTTGCAGTAATCCAGGCACTTATTACGAGCTTCCGCAAAATCATCATTCCACCGGTAATAGAACACCCGGGCTTTATGTTTATGGCAAATATCAACTGTTTGATCATTAGACCCCGTGTCAAGCACAACGATCTCATCAACTTCTTTTATGGATTCAAGGCACTTTCCAATTAAAGCCTGTTCATCTTTAGCAATGATGCTGGCAATAAGTTTCTTCATAAAATTGTTTTAGGGATTTTCGTATCAAATATATAACAGAAAGTTATGTTTAATCCAATTTCGAATTATATACTTTTCAACAAATAGTCATAAAGATCGGTTAAATCCCTATAATACTATGTTATACATCTACCGGAATAGGTAATTTCACATTCAATTCTGATTCCATAATAAGGCATCTGAAGATATTGCCCCTTGACCTCCTTAATAGAATATCCCTTGAATATCTGTTCAATTTCTCTTTCGTAGATTCGTTTTAAAAGGATTGTCCCTTGAAGGGATAGTATCTTTCGGGTAAGGGTATTGATCAGGGCGTCCTTGAATTCCTGCTTGCTGTATCTGTAATCAGTAGAAGTTGGGCTATATTCTGAAAGATCGATATAAGCGATGATGGCAGCACTTATTTTAAAAGCCGGGATTGTATCCGGCCCATCCTCATCTTTCCCATAGGCAATTTCCTGCGGATCGGATGGGTCAATAAATAGATACCCTGGTTTCCATTGATCGGTTGGTAAAAGGTTTACCCAATCCATTGTATTGCTCTGGAAGCAGGCCGGGTAACTGTCGCCGGAAGCCGTTACCCGTTTTTCTGAAAGCCCCATAACCTTTAGCGTAGCCATATTGGAGGCAATATCAGCGCATATCTGTTTAATGGCCTTGTTCAATCCCGTTTCCGTTCCCGACGGAAATCCCTGGATTGTCAATGGTTTTTTCTGGCTCATCGTTGATGTTGTTTAAAACCGTTACTTGTATCTGAAGTCGTGCTAATTCTCTGATCATCTCAGATAATTGCGATTGAATAACGCTAACTTGCCTGGTCATTTCGTTGACGTGGAATCTAATTTTGTCCGATTTTGCCATACAATTTCTCCATTAGTTTATCGTAAACCAATTTACGAATAATTTCAATGCTTTCATCGGTAAGCCCATATATTTCTTTCCCAAACCCTATTCTGAAATTGTTAGAAGTAAGTTTTTCCGCTTTAGGATCATCTGAGCCAATGGAAAAACTATCTTCTTTGAAATTTATAAAGAAATTAGCATAGAATTCTCCTGTATCTTTCAGTGTTACGTTTGAGATTTTTTGTCCCTTTTCGCTTTTAAGTTTTATCGTGAGCGGGGTATATGGGTGAAATGTTTCAATCTTTATTCCCGTCGTTATGACCCCCTGGGAATAAAGTTGTTTCTGTGTGTTTAATTCGAGTATTTCTTTTATATACTCCTTCAGGACATCGGTCATAACCAAATTAATGTTATCCCTGAGCCAGGTAACACGTTCCATAAGCCGGTCAATGTCCTCGATCATATTGCCCTTAGTCTTACGGGTGACTTTTTGTATTGATCCAGGGCCGGAGAATCCAGTCCGCTTATATCAATTTCAATGGCCTTAATGGCTTGCTGTAATTCAAATTCAAGTCCGGTTTCCTGTCTGTTTGAATCCCCCTTCAGGTCGAGTAATATATTTGCCTTTGCCAATTCAGAAATAGCGTTGTTCCTTATTGAGGTACGAAGCATGTTCAGGAGGTCAACCGTGACCTGCTTAATCCAGGCATCGTAAAATATGGCCCGGTTTCGGAGAATGAAATCAGTCAATTCTGGTTTAACCGTAATTGAAAGATTCAGACCGAAATTACCATACCTCGGATATTCATTTTTTTCAACGTCCCAAAGCTGAATCCCGTTCAGATCCACAGATTCAACCGTGAAGGGTCTTATTCTTAAATATTTCGTCCACTGGTTCCATGAATACAGATTGTAAGTTTCCATGATGCAGCCGTCGCAAGGTCTTTTTGAAAGGTCAATATCTTTGCTTATTGCCTGTCCGGTGATGTCGTCTTCGAAATATCCCAGGTAGAATGACCCGCCGGCATCGGTTTGGTTCCCAATGGTCGCCTGGTCGAAGTTCACATAATTCAGCATGAAGGTAGTCACAGCCTTCCATTCAAAGGAATCGGGAACCGTGGTACTGAACTTGATAGATGCAATTGCATCTATTTTACTCGAATGAAACAGGTAAATATATTTGTCGATCTGTGCCTGGGAAAACTGTAGACCAATGTAATCAATTCTTGCCTGAAGGTTGTCAAATTTTTTCATTGTGATCTCAAAACCAACAAACCTGCTCTGCTTAATCACAGTGTTTGTTTTCTTTCCGGCTCCTTCAAAGATTCTCAGATTTTCAAATATTCCCTTACTTGCCTGTGCCAGTTTTTTATTATTGATCACCCCCTGTAATACCTTTAATATTGCCTGATTTTGAATGGAAAGCAAATAGGTCTCATTGCATGGCCTCCAGTATGTGGGTGAACTGGCCGGTGTATGCCCCAGATTCCCGGCCACAAGTGAAACATAGGCAAACGTGGCACTCTTTACTTTGGCACCGATACCATAATTGGTAAGGGCTGAATAAAGGGTCAGGTTTGAATTGTCGAAGTCCGGCCCGCTGGCATCAATATTCTCAAAACTTATCAGCGGGTGGTAGTCGTTGAAATAAAGTCCGCTTTCTGAAGCCGTGACAACTGGTGTTAATTGTGGGAAATCATTATCTATTGGCTGTCTCCATCCGATTTTACCGGAAAATCCATCCTGAATTTTGCTTACATCGTACATTTGGATAATTTTTATAAGTTAAAAAAGAAGGGCGGTGGCTTTCACCGATCCGCCCTTTTGCTGCCATGAAGCAAGCCCAAGGCCAATTAGTTAGGTGGCACTAATTGCAGCCTTGAATATTGATCCCGGATAGGTTGCACTGTCGCTGTTATACGAAGTAAGAAGCGCATAATCAAACGAAAATGTAAACCCTTCCTGTTTGGATGCCTCGAATCCGTTCCCGGCCTCGGTAGAATTATCCGCACATGAATCCTGGTAAAGCATACCAACTTCGAAACCAAGTAACGGAAGGTTTTCGATGCTCCATACTTTTCCGGAAAGAGTGCTTTGGTTCATGCGGCTGTCGGGATCAACCCAGGGAATAAACCCAAGCGATCCGGCTGGCATAACGAACACGGTATCCCTGTCGCCGCTGGCAACAGTAACACGGTTGCTGTACGCAACGTTGAACCCCATGATCTGGAATGCTGTGTTGGTGGCATTGGCCACTCCCTGAGCGTTCAGGTAATTCACCAGAGCCCTGAACCTCGGAGATGCAACGATGTTATAAGGCCCGGCATGGTCATTCTGTGACATAACGCTGTCAAGTTCATTCAAGAACAGGTTAGCGTCTGCAACAGGAACTTCCATTGTGTCGGATGCAATCGGCCAGGGATTGGATGCCGCATTGTTTACAACCGATTTATCGGCGTTAAGTTTTGTATAACAAGCCGTGTCAAGGGTTGTCAAAACTTTCTTACAGGAATCATTCAGTTTCCGGTTGAAATCCTCCTGATAAGCGATTGAATTGTTTCCATACTGCGAAGGAACCATGTGGAACCCCCAGCGAACGGTTGAGAAACTCAATGAAACAAGCGCCGAAACATTGGAGTTAGAAATAACGCTGCAAGCCCTGGTGGTGCTGATGGTGTAATCTTTTGTTTTGATCACCGGGATTGAGGTTGTATGGGCCTGTGCCTTCTTTGCCATTTCAATCAAATCGGCACGGACAAGGTTCGGGGTGTCATTCTTGAAGGTTTCAAGTGCACCATAATTGCTCAGTCGGTGTTCGTGCTGATCCAGTTTAGAATCGGCATAGGGCAACCGGTAAGCGTCGAGTAATGTTGCTGCTAAATAAGCCATTGTAGTTAATATTTAAAAGTTAATAATTGTTACCGGTTTACCCATTACCGTTAGTTTAGGGGCAATTCCTTGCCAGCCTGGTTAAACGCATCCTGATACTCTTTTGTACCCCTTGCAAGTCCAGCAGTTCCAATCAGGTATTCGGATAGCTGAACCAGTGTTTTAATTGTGGCGGGAACTTGAATTTTAACCTTTCCGTCTGGGATTCCACCCTGACCCCCGGTTCCATTCCCGCCCGGTTTAATTTCAATGATGTCATTCAGTTTAGATGAAAGAAGTTCCATTGCCGTCATCGGTTCAAGGGCGTTTTCTTTATTTCTCAATATTTCTCCCTTTTCACTTTTAAAGATTAATTTCCCATCCTTCAGTTCTGACATGGAAAGCAGTTGTGCCTTAATCTCTCTGATTAAGGCTTCTTTGGCCGCACGTGGAATTAAAGCATCATCCTTTAACGGGATAGCTGAAATCGTTGCATTAAGAATAGTCTCCTTTTGGAATTTTGTCAACTTGTTTTCATGCTCGGATTTTTCAGATGCCCAGGAATCTTTATCTTTCGTATAAATGTCCCTTACGCTGTTCAATTCATCCTGTGCCTCTTTCAGCTTCAACTTCAGCTGCTCATCTCCTGCCCCATCTTTGATTTTCTTTTCAAGGTCTTTCACCTTAATCTCGAATTCGGACGATTTTTCCGCCTGTGACTTCAGCTCTTTTATGATCTGTTTGTTAAAATCATAGGTTTTTTGTCCTGAATCCTTTTTTTTACCGACGAGTTCAAATAGGTCGTCGTCATATCTCTGATGCACCTGTCCTATTCTGTTCCCGATTTCACGCTCAACCTCTGATTCCTTGAAATTGTTCAAAAATTTAGCTTGCTCGTCAACAGTCTTGACCACGTACCCGGATGCGATCAACCCTTGAATCGCTGTATTTTTTTCTTCTTCAGTCATAACCTTTGCTCTTTAGGTTTGTGAATTTTTGATTGTTAATATTTTTTTAATGTCACCCATGCAACTGGATACATGCTGGTCGTTGCAACGTAATGTTGAAACTTCACTCGCAGATAAGGATAATAGCAGGACGATGGGGCGAAAACACAAGCGCCAGCTGTCGTAGTTGTAACCATGTCGGGAACGGTGGTATATACAGCACCTCCGCTTACCTTTGGCGTTGTACCTGTAAATTTGAACCAGTTCGTGTTGTCAAGGGAAACTTGAAATGTGATCTGGCAGCTGTCTGAACCGGTCGGGGCTGCGCTCCTGGATGTTTGGGCCTGTATGGCATACACATAAGAACCGGTTAGCGGCTGGTAGGCGGATACATAATAATACTTCGTTTCGGCCCCATAGAGTGAATCCACAGCCTTAGCGCCAAAAGCGATCTGGCGGGTTTTTGTTTCCTGCCCCAGCATTGTGAGCGACAGGATAAAGAGTACAGATAATACGGATAATTTTTTCATTTCATTGATTGGTTTTAATTGGTTATTCTTTCTTTTTTCGGCCTTGCGCTTGGTGCTTTGGGCTTTTCTTGTTCGATGTCTGATCCCTTTTCGGCCTCGTTTTCTGGATTCTGGTAATTAGGATCGTGTATTAATTCCTCCCCATCCAGTCCCAGGACGTGCTTATTGTCATTAAATCCGTCAAACTCTTTTTTTGAACGGAAAATGATCGTCCTGAAATTATCTTCATAGGACTTACTTACCGGGTTATTCGCCCTTTGGTTGACCCGTACATGGTGGAAACCAGCATCACACTCCTTGATTTGGTATTCCGGGTTTTTGTTCGCTTGCATAAATTTTAAATTGGTTAATGATTGTTTCAATATTTTTCCGGTATTCATTCCCTTTCCCGAAGTCGGTAATTGGTTTGTTTTCTCTCTCAAACTTTCTTACAAAGTCAATGAGATGAAGTTTGATTATAGCATCCTCCATGGTTATAAGTCCGGCCTGAAGCAGCCCCGGTATTTCTCCATTGGAAATAAGCGGCAAGGGGTCAATGTCATAAATCATCTTTGCCCGCTCAATGGCTGTGGAATCATCTTTGTACTTTTCCTGGATGATCTGTGTGTTCAGGGTGTCAAGGATAGATGCGTTCAGCCCCTTTTCCCTCAACTGGGAATAGTTTTCTATCAGTGCCTGCTCATCCTGAAGGTGAAATCGGCGCCCATAACTTACCATTCCTCCCAGGTAATAATCACTTCCATATCTCATCCTGGCAATGGTGTCGCACATGAACAACTGAATAGATGCAATGTTTTCTCCAATCCGGGTAAGGATGTTTTCACGGCTTTCAAATGAACTCTTAACCTGAAGTTCATTCTTTGCCTGCGATGAAGTTATTTCTTCATCTGATCCCACGCATGACTTGTATATCTTGTCTGCAATTCGATCCGATTCACAGACATTATAATTCAATGAATCAATATCAGCAGAAACAACGACCAGCGGATTTGTCAGCAGGTCGGGATCGTCCTTCGTTTGCGGCGCCGGTACGGTAAGATTTGACCCCGCACCGATTAATCCGGAATCCTTTAACTGATCGGTTTGTTCGAGCGGCCGGTCGTCTGAATTTGGCTGGTCAAAATCCTTCCCGGTATCATAAGTGATGTAGATCGGGTAAGAGGCATACATGTCAAGGTATTTCTTGCTTATTGCATGAAAAAGGAACCATGACAATTCTCCTAATTCTTTTGTGATCGGGCCTCTCTTATTGATCGTATTCCCAATCATCAGGTTGTCTAACCAGATTGAACGGGCCGGCGTAAAACCAAGCCTATGTTCTACTTCAACAACCGGAATGGGTGTTATTTTTTTATCCTCGTACCCATAGGCCCTCAGATAGGTGTCGTCGTAAACGATTATCCTTTCATTGGATCTGAAAATAAGATACTCACACTTTCCCCACTTATCATTTTTAATATCAATTACGGAATCAATGGGAATTATATAAGCATAGGGAGAGGGACGGGGCGTGGTTTGCGAATCAGGCATGTCGATAACCAGCACATTGTCAATTCCCGACTGAACGGCGTGCCAGATATCGGTCTGGATGAACTTCTTTTCCTTCAGTATTTTTTCCCTATAATCTGAGAAATCAGCTGAAAGTTCATCTTTGACAAACCGATAGTCCTCATAAAAATCCTGAGCCATGAAAACCCTTAACAGTTCTCCAAAGATTTTCTGTGTTAGTTCATTAGTTGGAAGCGGAAAGGACTGATTGAATATCTTCTCAAACTGCCTGTACTTGTCTTGCGTAAGTATACTTTCAACCCATTTAAGGAATTCATGGTGGGCAATAGTTGTATCAGTCCACGAAAGAACGGTATCAATGTGCATTGATAACCTCCTGTGATGATCAATCCCCCTCTGCTTATCCTTAGAGTGAAGCGGATTCTTTATCAGCTCGTGTATTCTTTCGTTTGATAAGTTCATTGTTCACAAATGAAAACTTTGAATCTTCTGTTAATTTCCAACAATCCTTTTCGGGTATTTTTTCCCTTTCTTGAATCTGAAGGATGTTCTGGGCATGAAGTGGCTCAAATGACTTCACACCCAGGGCATCGCACTTCAATTTAACTGCATCCATTTTTAAAGATTTTTTGCGTTGAAATTCGCAGTTGGATCAGTAATGGTCAAGTAGTCGTCCCATCCCTCGGCCATTTGGAATCCGATCTCAAACTGATCCGGCGTGGTTCTGTTTCCAACAATACGATCTTTGATATAGAAAGCATTGATCGGAAACCCTTTAACTTTAACTCCATCCAGGCGATGAATCAGTTTCCCTTCGTTGTTTACCAGGATGACTTCAAGGGTTTCACACATCAATTCTCTGATGTCACGCTTAATCTGTGACTGCCAGTGTGCGCCTTTGATTGTGAATTTCGTCGGATTAATGCCAACGATTTCCGGGATTCCGTCCCTTGTTTCTGTACCACCGCCCCAGGGAATGACGTCACCGGGTTCAAATGTCGGGTTGTTCAGAAATGGGGTTACAATGGCCTTGGTCGCTCCTGTGGCTGCCTTTAATCCCGTCCAGGTTGCGAGCAGGATGGTTGTAGCTACATCGGCGATTTCGTTTCCGGCTCTCCAGAAAATAATTTTTTGAACCTCCCGTACATCGACGGGGCAGGTATAGGCTGTGATGCTGTCTATGCAGGTTCCAACAGGGCAAGTGCAAATCATTTTATTACAGTTTTAGAGTTAAACATGATTGTTAAACATTGTCCGTAGGTTCTACCCATAAAACTGTAACGGAAAAAATCAAAAATAGTAACTTTAAAAAGCGTTGTCAAGTGTTTTTTTTACACACGCCCGCTGTATGTTGTTTTTCAGCTAATTAAGGACAATAAAAAAACCGATGCATGCATAATGCGCCGGACGTAAACACTTTTAATGTCTTTTTAAATATTTTATCCCGAATGGGATTAAGAGTTGCCCAAACGACTAAAAATCTCGTTTTCTGTTGTTTTTTCAAAATACGATGACAGGAAACGTACTGTTTATGGGTGTTTCCGAAATGTGTATTTTCAAAAATGCAAAACCTTTTTAGGAAACTAAAGGTTTAAACATAAGGTTCGAAATTTAGAAAGTGAAATCACAAACTAAAAGTTCAAAGTTGAAGTTCAAATTTTGAAAAGTTGATTTTGAAATTAAAAGTTTGAAATAAAAGTTCTGAATTTGAAAAGTGCTGGAGCAAACTAAAAGTTTGAGCTTTTACTTTTTGAAAATGAAAGTGTAATTTGAAAGTTAAAGTTTGCCGAAAAGGTTTGATAAAAACAAATTAACAACCCCTTGAAACACCCATAAACAGTGCATTTCATAATTAGGGTTTATTTAAATTACTAAGTCCCATCAAAATAAAGCAAAAATAACAACTTCGTGTTTATTAAGATATAATAAATCCGCTAATTTTGCTTTTTCATCCCGAACGATCTTCTTCCTATTTCCATTTGACAACCATAGCGGGCCGCTGACCACAGGTGATCAAAGTCCCCGATTGGTTCATTTATCGCAATTCCATTGATCGTCCTCCATGCGTAATTTTCCTGCTCTTTCACGAAGTTGTCAGACTTAACAATATTTAGCCGGTATTTTTTCAAGTTGTCGATCCCAAAGACAAGCGATCCTGGAAACTTCTTGGCTTTAAAAATGTTTATTCCCTTCTTTTGAAGTTCTCTTACCATGCCCTGGCTGCCCTGGTTCCCAACGTATCTATCAGCCGAATCGGCCCAGGTAACATTTTTATTTACGATAGGAAAAATAACC
>Ga0268284_1000762_pt1 | contig 19467 bp, 9 predicted proteins | sample saktaG_14_FD_190137 | JGI IMG/M metagenome (GOLD analysis project Ga0268284, IMG submission 190137) | Saline water microbial communities from Sakinaw Lake, British Columbia, Canada - sak_2013_06_06_40m | ecosystem: Environmental > Aquatic > Non-marine Saline and Alkaline > Saline ...
TTGCAGATGTCCAACCATTGCACATCTGCGTGCCGTCCCGCTTCTTTCACTTTCCGCTGCGCGGCACGACAAGAGTGTCGTGACTCCTTTTTCTCCCTCACTTTCCGCTGCGCGGCATGACAAGAGTGTCGAGGTTGCCAAAACCGCGGAACCCACGAAAAAAGGCCGGAGGGCATCACTACCCTCCAGCCTCCGAATATTTGTCGTTACGGCGTGACCACCAGGCGGCAGAACTTCTTCGCCGCGCCGCTTGGGAAAGTATAGATCACTTGACTCGGGTCGGACAAGTCGACGTCGGACGGGTTGGCGGGTGACCAGTCGGTGAGGTTGTCGGAGACCTGCACCCCGAAGGAGGCGACCGGATTCACCCGCGACCAGCTGACCTTGCCGTTCACGACGCCCGGGTTCTCGGTGAAGCCGTCCGGCGCGTCCATGAAGAATTCCACACCGTTAGACATGCCGTCATGGTCGTAATCCATTTCCGCCGTCTGGCCGCCCGCGTGGACGGACGCCCAAGTGTCATAGCCGGAGCCACTGCCGGCCGTGCCGAACACCTTGATCTCATTTAGACCAAGCCATGAACCGGTCTCCGTGCTAGCAAAATTCAGGTGCAGAACCGTTCCTTGCATTCCGGTGAGTGGCACATCCTCACCGAATACGCCGTCGGCTTCCTGTGTCGCGAAGGTGGTCGTCGTGGTGTGACTGAACTCATCGCTTACGGTCACCGAGGCAGGCACGAAAATGCCTGCTGCCACCCCCCGCGTATACCAGACGGTCAGCTTTTCCAGCGCGCTATTGGGAGCAAGGGTCAGCGTGATGTGGGGCATCCCGGTCAAGGTGGCTCCGGTCATATACAAATACCCCCAACCAGTGCCGATCACGCCGTCGTTGAGGACGGACGGCGTCGACAACTCCGGTTCCGCGGGTTGGACGCTGTCGGCCTCATAGACATAGGTGTAGGGAATGATGCTGGTCGTGAAGGTCCACACGGCCCCTGCTGCATCACCGTAATCATTTTTCGCCACCACCTTCCAATGGTAGGTCGCCTCGGATGCGCTGATCATGCCGGAGGCGGGCGTCCAACTGTTAGTCGTCACCGTGGCTGAGGCCGTGGACGGCTCGGGATCCGCCGCATTCCAGAAATACACGTCGTAGCTGGTGGCACCCACGCTGTTGTTCCACACCAGGCTGGTGGTGACAGGCACCGCGATGCTGCCATCCACGGGAGCCGGACCGGAAGGGGTTTCCGGTGGCAGCGGAGCCGGTTCGAACACCCGGATCTCATTGAGACCGAGCCATGCCTCGCCCGCCGTCGCAAAACTCAGGTGCAGAACCGTCCCTTGCATCCCACCGAGTGCCACATCCTGTGTGAACACCGCCTGGTCGCCGGCGGGTAGCGTGAAGACTGTCATTGCGCTGTGCCCAAACTCATCACTCACGGTCAGCGAGGCAGGCACGAAAAGGCCCGCCGCATCCCACCTCGTGTACCAGACAGTTAGTTTCCCCAGCCCGGCATTGGGGGCAAGAGTGAACGTCACGTGGGGTTGCACGTTCGATTGGGCCGCGAAATAATACATGATGGTCGTGGCATCCCAGGTGGTGCCGATCAGGCCGTCGTTGAGGAAATACGGATTTGCCAACTCCGCTGGAACGTTGGGTGGCACGCTGTCCGCCTCATAGATGTATGTGTAGGGGATGACACTCGTGGTGAAGGACCACACGGGTCCCGGGGTCGAGGTGACCGCATTCCCCGCCACCACCTGCCACTGATAGGCTGTTTCTGTTAGGAGGGCTCCGGGGTTATACGTGGGGTCGGTGACCGTGGCCGTGGCCGTGGCAGGTTTGGTATCGCCGGCTGGCCACAGGAACACCTCAAAGGAAGTCGCCAGCGGATCGCTCGCCCAAGTCAAGGTCGTGTCCACGCCCGCGATCCCGGCTCCGTTGGCTGGCGAAGGCGAAGCCGGCACGGCCGGAGGTATACCTGCCGTTGTGAAGGTCCACTCGGGCCCCGGGGTCGAGCCATCAACATTCACCGCCACGACCTGCCAGTGGTAGGTTGTCAGTCCCAGAAGAGCGGTCGGGGGACTCCAAGCGGGAGCCAAGACCTCTGCGGTCGGCTCGGTAGGTTTCGTCCCGCCATCGAGCCACAGGAAGAGTTCGTAACGGATGGCTCCCGGGGTGGACGCCCACGCCAGGCTGCTCGCGACCGACACGGTGCCGGCACTATCCGCAGGGCTCGGCCCCGTGGGAACCGACGGCAGCACGCCAACCAAGCGGGCGTTGTCGATGCCGCCGCGGGTGGGGGAAGGTGTATTGGACTGCAGCCAGATGAATAGCTGGTTGCCGGCATCAGCAGGAAGGGCGGTGTAGGATACCGTGAGAACGCCCGTCGTTCCAATCCCAAGATCGAGAGTTTGGGTGGCATAAACCGTGCCCGGGGTTGCGGTGGCCTCGTTGACAAAGGCCGCTGTCCCACTCCATGGCAAATCGTTACTGCTAAATGCGTCCGCCGCGAAAACATAGGTTGCGCCTGCGTCCATGGTTCCAAGGTATTGCGCCGCCCGCCCGACGTCGGTGACATCAGTCGCCAGGCGCAGCACCCGCAACCCTTGAGTGGCTGCGGGCGTATTCTCTTGCCCGCCTAACATGCTGGCGGCTTGAGCATTGCTTTCGGACGACAGGTTGGTCCAGTCCTTCGCCTCGTAGAGGACTCCGGCCCAATCGACGTATTTCACTCCGATTTCCTCGAAACTGCCGTTGAGGATGCCGATGATCGGCGAAGGAGGAATCGGCACGGCGGTGGTGAAGGTCCACACCGGCCCCGGGGTCGAACCGGTAGTATTCACCGCCTCGACCTGCCAGTGGTAGATCGTGCCTTCCAGCAGGATGCCGGGGTTCCACGAGGGGTCGGTGACCGTGGCTGATGGCGATCCAGGTTTGGTCCCGCTGTCCGGCCACAGAAACACTTGATAGGAGGTTGCCAGAGGATCGCCCGCCCAGGTCAAAATCGGGGTCACGCTCAGATCCACCGCCGCGTTGGCGGGCGTCGGTGACGAAGGTTGGGCCGGTGCAACCAGGATCGTGGAGAAAGTCCATTCGGCCCCTGCGGCCGGGCCATAACCATTGTTTGCCACCACCTGCCAATGATAGCTTTTTGCCTCGGACGAACTGATGAGGCCGGTGGGGGTCCAACTGTTCGCCGTCACCGTGGTCGTGGCCACCAGCGGCTTGGAATCCGGCGGGCTCCAGAAATAAACATCGTAGCTGGTGGCACCCACGCTGGGATTCCACCCCAGACTGGTGCTGACCAACACACTGCTATTGCCGTCCGCCGGGACCGGTGCCGATGGCACTGCCGGGGCCACCGGAACAGCTTCGTAGACCCGGATTTCAACGAGGCCGACCCACTCCCTCGTGCTCGTGAAGTTCACTTTCAGGACCGTCCCCTGCATTCCGGGAAGTGCCACATCCTGACTGAAAACACCGTTGCTAGACTGCGGCGTGAAGGTTGTCGTCGAACTGTGACCGAACGCATCGCTCACGGTCACCGAGAGTGGCTCGGCAATGCCCGCCTCGATGGCTCGCGTGTACCAGACGGTGAGTTTTTGCAGCCCGGGATTGGAGTCAAGGGTCAGCGTGATGTAGGGGATCTTGGGGACCGGATACACATAGGGCGGCAATGAGTACAACTGGGTCATGGCGTCCCATCCGGTGCCAATCAATCCATCATTGAGCATATACGGCGCCGCCAACTCCGCTGGCACGTTGGGGGGGGCGCTGTCGGGCTCATAAACGTAGGTGAAGGGGATGACGCCCGTGGTGAAGGTCCACACGGGCCCCGGGGTCGTGCCGACGTCATTCACCGCCACCACCTGCCACTGATAGGTCGTTCCTGCCAGAAGGGTGCCGGGGCTGTAAGTGGGGTCGGTGACCGTGGCCGTCGCCGTTGCAGGTTTTGCATCGCCGACTGGCCACAGGAATACCTGATAGGAAGTCGCCAGCGGATCACTCATCCAAGTCAGGGTTGTGGACACGCCCGCGATCCCGGCGCCGTTGGCTGGCGAAGGCGAACTAGGCTCGTCCGGCACGGCCGGGGGCACGATCGGGTCCTGCAGCACTTCGAGGTCATCGATTTCGCCGTTGAAGCGCGCATTCAAAGGGCCACTGATGCGGAGCCGGACATTGCCGCTGCCGTCTCCCACATAGGGGAGAAGACCGCGCTTGCCCGCGCTCAGATTCACATTGGCCGGATTGCTCCAGTCCTTCGGGTAGTACTTGCCGGACGCCAGCACCGTATCGTCCGCGCGCAGCACCTCGACGAGCAGATAGTCGGCGGCCGTGGTTTGCTGCCCGGCGGTGCCATAGTTTGCGGGACCATACTTGAAGGCCACCCCATAGGAAATGCCCGTGGCATTGGCCGCGATCCCGGTGGCAAGCGTGAGGTGGTCGGCATCGTATAACATCGGTGCCCAGTTGGGCGAGGCATTCAGTTGCACGGCATGAATGACCCCACCCGAGCCGCCACTCGACCATCCCGTCACGGCACCACCCCAAGCGACAGGCAGGTCGGTTTCATACTGACCGCCCGAATTCGGGCTCGTATAAGAATCAAAGTTTTCGGTGAAAAGCGACGGTCCTTCCAGCCGGGCGCGGTCGATGCCGCCGCGGGTATAGATGTTCGCCCCTTTGACCGGTTCGGCCTGCAGCCAGATGTAAAGATCCTGGCCGGTGTCAGCACTTTGCGCCGTGTAGAATAAAATGAAGCCACCGGTCGCACCTTGGGCAACGTTGACTGTCTGGGTGGCGTAAACTGTGCTCGGGATTTCCACGCCTTCTTTGACAAAGGCGGCCGTCGCACCATAGTCGCCATAAGCATTGGAAGCGATGACATCGGCTCTGAAGGTGTAGGTCTGCCCGGCGACCATGGTGCCCAAATACTGGGCGACGCGAGCGGTATAGCCGCTGTCTTCCGTCTGCAGGCGAAGGAAGCGCGTCCCGTCGGTGGCGGGGATGCTCTCCGTTCCTGTGATGAGGCTGAGAGCATCTGGCAACCCGGTCCATGACGCCGCAGCCACCCAGTTATCGGGTGTCGTGGTCTCCTCGAAGCTACCGTTGAGAATGCCCGAGACCGGCGCGGCCGGCGCGGGCAGGGCGATGAGCGCGAGGCTTGCCGCGCCAGCGAGGGCGAGGCGATGCAGGACGACTCTGAGCGGGTGGATGAGATTCAAGGTTTTCATGATCATGGGACGTTCATTTTTGCCGCACTCGCGGTTTTGGATTTTGTGGTTTGACGATTCGGGATTCGGGGTCTGAAAAATCTGCCTGGAAGCGCCGGGGCTCCGCTGGCTGCGGATGACATTGCCGCCCACGCACGGATCCACATGACTTCCATGCAAGAACTGTAAAATATGACCTCAGCGCCTGGCGTCAAGGGGGGAATTGGTGTTTGGAGATGTTCAGGGTTTGGACAACTTGCGGGCGGTGTTTTTGAGTTTCAAGGTATGCTTGGCCGTCAGGCCATCGAGCATCATTTCGGAGAATTTCCCGACAGTAAACCGGAAGCAGGCAGTGGCCTTGCTGGAAGAAGCCAGTGAACTCTTGATCGCCCACGCCTGAATGCGCATCCTGCTCGATGAATCTCTGCCCGCGCACCTGCGGAGTGATTTGCCCGGCCACGAAATCCTGACCGTTCCGAGTGCTGGCTGGGCGGGAAAGAATAATGCCAAACTGTTGCGCCTGATTGCCGAATCCCGCAAATCCGATGTTTTTCTCACGATGAAAAAAAAGTCTGTCACATCAGCAACAACTCAAAGACCTCCCGTTTGCCGTCGTCGTATTGCGGGCTATATCGAAGCGCTTTGAATATACGCACCCGTTGATACCGGAAGTGCTGCGCCGCCTCGCCGAATTCCAACCCGGCCAGGTCTCAGTCGTGTCGCCGCCGGAGTGACTCTTGCGAACACCCCGGAACTCCGCGCCCATTTCACTCGCAACTTGACCAAACGCGACAATTCCCGTGACGATCGTCACGGGAATTGTCGCGTTGTGAGAGCGGAGGATCTGCAAGGTCATGGCCGTCCCGACTGCGCCGAAAGGCGCTCGTCGCGAGTGCCGGGCGGTGATTCGGGTCACATCTCCGTGGCAAATTCCTGACCCAACAGGCGGGACGCCCGTATTGCCCTCGCTGCGCTCACGCCATGCCGATTTGGCCTGCGGCATTTGGATGCCGCCGTGATCACGGCTTCCTGCGTTGCAAGACAACCGGGACGGCTATCCTCCTTGCATTCTGCGATCCCTAACGGAATCAAACCGACAAAGCTTAAGAAAATGTGCCAAGTCATTTTCCGTCAGAGTTCAGAAACTCTGACCCGATCTCTTTGCTCCCGCCGCGTGCGGCGGTCATCTGGCCCGTTCATCTCAGGTAGCCTTCCGGCACGGGAGGCTACCTGAGTCGTTAAGTTCAAGGGTTGGACAATTTTCGGATGGGATTTTTGAGTTTCAAGGTATGCTTGGTCGTCAGGCCGTCGAGCATCATGGTGATGACGGTGCAGGTCATGCCGTTATAGGGAACCCCGAGTGGCTTGCCCGTGATTGAATCGTAATGCTCGTTGATGCCGTTCCTGAGGGCGTTGGCCACCGTTTTGTCGGAGATGTCCGCGGCGATCTCACGGTAGCCATGCGCCGCGAAGCCGCAGGCCACCTGGTAGTTCGGGGCCGGCCAGACATCGCCGCGCCAATAACTGTTAGAAACCCAGCGTTGGTCCTTGCGGTCCACGGTGGGGATGGGCAGGGGGGTCTGCCAATGGTCAGTTAGAATGGCTTCCGCCATGCGTTTGGCCATGGCCGGGGTGGGCACCTCCGCCATCAGGGGCATCCAACTGCCGATGGTGGCGACGCGGATTTTTTCCAGGGTATCGCGCTTCACGGCGAGGAAGGTTCCGCTCGCCTCGTCCCACATGTGTTGGCGCATGGCCGCGACGGACTTGTCGATGCGGGATTGGCGGCGTGCGGCCATGGCGGAATCGCCCATGAGGGTGGCCAGGCGCGCCAGGCTGCGCTCGGAATCGATGAGATAAGCCGTGTTGCCCGGCAGGCAGGTGTCGCCATACCAGTTGCCCTCGCCGTCGCCTTTGCGGGTTGGGTGCGGCGTGAGTTTGAGATCATCGAGGTTGCATTCGAAATCGAAGGTTTCATAGCGCGCGTGCTGGATGTTTCCGCTGTAGGTTCCAACGGCGATCAAGCCGACGTTGGTGACGTCCCGTTCGCGCCAATACCATTCATGAAACTTTTCCAGCGGCCCCAGACACTGGCGCAGGAGTTCCTTGTCGCCATTGCGCGTGAAGACCCGTTCCAGTCCCCAGCCGAGAATGGGGATTTGCGAATACACCGGATATTCGTTCCACATGTCCGGTCTTTTGGGTTCGATCATGCAGGCGACCATGTCATGGGCATAATCGGGGCGCTTGGCATTCCAGCGTTGCTGGAAATCCCAATAGTTCTGGAAGATGTCGCGAATGATTTCCTGCTGGTCGGGCAGGATTGCCAGCAGGTCGACCTCAAACATGGCATCCCAGATCCACTGCCCGTAGAACGCATCCCCGGTGCCGGCCTGCAACCAGCGCCGTTTCGCCGAGCCTTCCGGCGGCCTGACCTTGCCCACCACACAATGCCGGAACACTTCCTCGGCCAGGCTCAGGAGTTGCGGGTCGTCTGATTCAAACAAGGCCTTGAGGTCGAGGGCCGGCGCTTCCGGCGCGGCCCGGGCGGTCCCGGCCCAGCGCGACAGCAGCAGTGAAGCCATGGATCCCGCCACGCCGGATTGCAGGAATCTTCTGCGGTCCAGGCCGGATTCCGAATGATTGTTAGTTATGTCACAGGGTGTTGGTTTCATGATTTCTTTTTTGTTAGAAACTATTTCGGGGATGGTTCACGCGCCGTTTGCCGGACGCCCAGCAACTCCAGACGCCGGCAGAACGGCGTGAGACGGGTGGAAAAATCCTGGAAATCACGCTTGTTGCGGGCGCTCCATCCGGTTTCGGCGATGGCGCACAGGCGCGGAAACGTCTGTGCCTCCACGCGCTGGATCGTGGGCGTGGCTTCCCCCCACATGTTGCCCTGCACGCCGATGACACGTGCCGCCTGCCCGGCCTGAATGTTAGAAGGCACCGGTTCAAACGCATAGGTCTGCTCCAGGCGGGTGGCGTTGTCCAGATAGAGATCCGGGTAAAGCGTGACGACCACCTCGCGCTGTTGGGCGGTGGCACCGTTGACCGCCTCCGCGCCGCGCCAGGCCATCACCACGGCACGGCTGTCGGCCTGCAACCCGCCCTCAATGATTTCATCCCAGCCGACCATGCGCCGGCCCTTGGAAGTTAGATAGCGGTCGATGCGCCGGACAAACTCGCCCTGCAAGCGGGCAATGTCCTCCTGGAATGGCAGACCGGCCGCGATCGGCGCCTGGAGCCGATAGGGTTTCACCTGCGCGGGCAGCGCGGTTTGGGCCAGTTCAGCCATCCGTGGCTTGCACTGCGGGCAGGCCCGCCAGCGGGCCGGGGCCACCTCGTCGGCACCGATATGGACATAGGGCGAGGGAAACAGCGCCATTATTTCGTCGAGCACGTCGCGGGCGAACTCGAAGGTGCGCTCCTGCGAGACGCAGAGAGCGGAGGAAGGGGTGCCGCCGCAGCCCAGTGCGGGATACGAGGTGGTGGCCGCGCCGCTGTGGCCTGGCATCTCGATCTCCGGGACCAGCGTCACCTGCCGGGCCGCCGCGTAAGCCACGAGTTCCTTGATGTCCTCCTGCCGGTAAAACCAGTGGTCGCCTTGCTTGCCGCTGCAGTCCGCCAGGCGCGCCCCGGTGACCGTTAGTTCGGGATGCTTTTTGATTTCGACCCGCCAGCCCTGATCGTCTGTTAGGTGAAGTTGCATGACGTTGAGTTTTTGCATGGCCAGCAGGTCGATCATGCCCTTGAGTTCATCCGTGGTGCGGAAGTGCCGCGCCGGGTCGAGCAGGTAGCCGCGCCACTGGAACCGTGGCTGGTCCTTGATGGAGACGCACGGCACGCTCCATGCGATGCCTGCCACCGCTTGCCGGTTCTCGATCTGGATGGGAAACAACTGCCGCAGCGTCTGTACCCCGTAGAACACGCCGGCCGGCTTTGCGGCGGTGATGGTCACTGCCTCCGGTGTGCTCTCGAGCGCGTAGCCCTCCTGCCCGAGGTCGGCGAGCCCCTGGTCAAGCTGCAGCACGATGCCGCGTGCTGCGGACGCCCCGGCTTGTCTAACCGCCAGTTTGATGCCGGTGGCCGGCGCCAGCAGATCCGCCAGATATTGACCCACGCCATCCAATCCGGGCGAGTTGACGAGGATGTCTGTGGTGGGCGTCAAGACGAACGAACCCGCGGCCGGCTGGATGCTCTGGGGCTGCGGGATGATTTGAATGGCGCTTTCCGCAGCGGCACTGCTAGTGGCCATCACTCCTGATAGAACCAGCGCGATTGCCGCAGGGATGAAACGGCCCATCCTGCCCCCGCACGACTTTCGCGATTGTCTTCCCGAGGGTTCTTGGTTTTGATGAGTCACGGCCTGTCTTTAGCTCAAGCGAGTCACCCGCTCCAAGCAAAAACCAAAAATGAGCCCCCCATGAGACTCATTTGTCACTTTGCTCAAGTCCATATTTTGCGTGGTCGATTGTTGTTTGACAACGGCAGGGTGAAGGTCCGAGTCTTTTCAGGGTGTCCATGATTTTGTCCGCAAAAAATTTCCTGGCGGCGCATGCCGTAGTGGCACTGGTGGCGGGTTGCTGTTCGGGGTTGGCAAGCGGCGCGGCGGCGGTCGCGGATGAAGCATCCGCCGCCGGAGGATTTGTCATCCGGGCGTGGGGGACGGAGGCGGGGTTGCCGCAAAACACGGTGAGCGTCATGCTGCAAACGCGGGAGGTTACCTGTGGTTGGGAACCCACGGCGGCTTGGCGCGCTTCGATGGGATCCGCTTCAAAGTCTATGGCCTGGCCGAGGGCATGCCGGGCGCGCCGGTGCCATTGGCCTGGACAGCGATCCGAAGTTGCTCGAAGTCTCGCGCAACATGGTGGAGGTGATGAACCGATGATCGTCGTGACAGAACCCGGCAAGGGCCGCGTATTCCACAATGCCATGGGCCACGATCCCATCCCCATGGCCGACCCGGCATTCCAGTCACTCATGCTGCGCGGCACCGAATGGGCCGCCACCGGCAAGGTGACCATCCCGATCCCGGTCGCGGATTGAGTGGCACCTGACGGCACCAAGGCGACGGAATTGGGAAAACAGCCTTCCACGAAGCATCGAGAACTAACAGCAAACAAACAACAACCATGAAAACAGACATATCAAGACGCGGATTCATCAGGCAGGCGGCATGGGCCGGCGCGGCCATGGGTTTCCCGACCATCATTTCCTCGAACGCCCTGGCCAGGAGCGGCAAGGCCTCGCCTAATAGCAAGGTGAACGTCGCGCTGATCGGGTGCGGTGATCGCTCGGGCTATGCGGTGAATTACAAGAACTATGACAAGTCGGTGGTGGTTGCCGTCTGCGACCCGATCACGAGCCGACGGTTGCAGCGGAAGCAGGAACATGGGAATTGCGACGACTACCATGATTTTCGCGAGGTGCTTGCGCGCAAAGACGTGGATGCGGTGCATATCGCCACACCCGACCACTGGCACGTGCCGGTTTCCCTGCTGGCGGCCCAAGCCGGCAAGGACATGTACACCGAGAAGCCGCTAGGCATCAGCATCGAGCAGGACCAGAAGGCGCGCGATATTGTGGACAAGTATGACCGGGTCTTCCAATATGGGGCGCAACAGCGGTCAATCGAACATGTGCGGCGGGGCATCGAGTTGGTGCTCAACGGGCATATCGGCGAAGTCAAACAGACCTATGTGTGGGCACCGCAGGGCGAGTCCGGCGGCACGCTTGCGGAGTCACCCGTGCCCGAGGGTTTCGACTACGAAATGTGGCTGGGTCCCGCACCCAAGGCGCCATTCTGTATCGACCGCTGCCTGATCCAGAGCCCTCGCAACGGGATATTCCATATCTACGATTACGCCATCGGCTTTGTCGGCGGCTGGGGCGCGCACCCGGCCGACATGCTGCAGTGGTGGCTGGACCACTCGGGACTTCCCAACATGCCGGTTTCGTGCGAAGCCAAAGGAGTGATTCCGACCTCGGGTCTCTTCAATACGCTGACCCACTGGGACGGCCGGTTCATCTATCCGAACGGTCTGAAGCTGCGTTTCATGGACAGTGAGACGGCAGCCAAAGAGAAGCCGCATCCGGGAGTGGAGGCGGACCATGGCACGCTCTTTGTCGGGTCCGAGGGCTGGGTGAGGGTGAGCCGTGGAGACTGGAAGACGTCCAGCAATGAGCTGCGTGAAAAGGCCAGGGATCCCGGCTCCAAACGCCTGCCTGTTAGCCGCGACCAGATCCAAAACTTCGTCGATTGTGTCCTGAGCAGGGAGCAACCGGTCGACAACCTGCATTCGGCGGTACGCTCGGACATCCTGAGCCATCTGATCGACATCAGCGCGAGGACCGGTCGCAAACTCGAATGGGACCCGGCCAAAGAGACGATCACGGGCGACAAGCAGGCGGTAGCCATGATGCATCGCGAGATGCGCAAGCCATGGACGCTTTGAAACGGGAGAACCCGTGAACATGATGGAACCACCATGAAAGAAACACCGCTGTCGATTGCCACAAACCTGTTAGGTGGCGCCGCCGCCGTCGCGCTCGCCGCCATGGCGGCCGGGCCGGGACCGGTCATGGCGGATTCGTTAGACCAGCTTCTATCAGGCAAGGGTTTTGATTTGAGGGTGCGGCAAGAGGATGCTGCAACTCGGGTGCAACTGGTATGCGACGGCCGGGTCTTGGTTTCATCGCCTGCGGACGGTCTGTGGTCGGTGGCCACCGCCTGGCAGGATGGCTGGCCGGACCAATGGCAACATGCCGGCCCCGCCCAGGTGAAACGTGAAGGAGAATGGCTGGTGCTATCAGGCCGCCTTCAAACCGGGCAGGGCGAGTGGCTGCTGCGTGATGCCTACCGTGCGGAGACTGGCGGCATCCGTGGTGTCAGGCGCTGGCAGTGGAAAGGCAAAGAACCTGCCGCCAAGACGACGCTCTCGGTGCGGTGGAGTGTGCCGCAGGCCAAGACGGAGGCCCGGCCATTCATGCCCGGCATTTGTTATTTTGGCAATCCGGCAGGCACCACCACCGGCCCGGGCAATGTCGCCCAATACAGCGGCCAGCCCGGACAGGAACTTTTCTGTGAGGAACACCGGTTCCCGATGCCCTTCGTCTCGCTGGAATGGCAGCAGGAACAGGCCTGGTGCGGCGCGGCGCTGCACACCATCCCGTCCATGCTCAACCATGGCTGCCAGACCGATCAATGGTGGTCGCTCGGACTGGTGAACCGGCCCGACGGGGTGGAACTGGCGGCGCTTTCCGGCCCGGTTTCCATCAACGGCAAGCGGGGCTTCGTCAAAGCCAACCAGGGCAGGTTGCTCGACTACGGCGACGCCTGGATCACGGTGCCGCCGGATGGCATTGTCGAAAAGACGTTTTTGTTAGAAGCTTACAACGTCACGGCCCGCGGGGCGGGGTTCAGCCGTCCCGTGCGTACCTCTATCAACCTATTCCAACCGTTCAGCACCGATGGCCTGCCGACGGCCGCCACCATCCTGAAATCCAAATACCAGTTCGCCGTGGCGCGCTGGCACGAGGGCAAGGAGTCGGCCGGCTTCCGGATGTTTCCACATAACAACGATTATGTGATGGGCTGGGCCGGGCAGTCGGAAGCCCCGGGCTACGCCCTGCTGGTGCTGGCCAAACAACTCGCCGATCCCAAGGCGGCGGAGATGGCCCGGCAGGCGCTCGACCATCTATCAACCTCGCCGTTCAATGAGAACGGTTTCATGGTCGGCTATACCCCGGAGAAAAACCAATGGCATGGCCAGGATCCGGTTTCACAGGGCCAGGCGATGGACGTTTTTGCCAACGCGATCCGTTATGGACGCCAACATGATGTTAGAACAACGGCCTGGGAGACATTTCTGCGCCAAGCCTGTGATGTGCACGCGGCGCGGATTCTCGCCAAGGACTGGAAGCCGCGCTCGACCAACGAGGGGTTCATGGTTGCGCCCCTGTGCAAAGGTTACGCGCTGTTCGGCAACGAAACCTACAAGCAGGCGGCGCTCAAGGCGGCCGATGAGTATGGTCAACGCCACCTCGACATGCGCGAACCCTACTGGGGCGGCACGCTCGATGCCAGTTGTGAGGACAAGGAAGGCGCCTGGGCCGGCTTCCAGGCCTTCCTGGCCGCCTATGAGCTGACCAAGGAACCGAAATACCTCGCCTGGGCCGAACATGCCATGAATGTGACGCTCAGTTATACCGTGGTCTGGGACATCGACCTGCCGCCCGGACGGTTGCGCGATCACGCACTCAAGACCCGCGGCTGGACCATGGTCTCGGCCCAGAACCAGCACCTCGATGTTTATGGCGTGGTTTATGCCCCGGAAATCTATCGGATGGGCGACTACCTGAAACGCGATGACCTCAAAAAACTCGCCGTGGTGATGTTCCGTACCTGCGGCCAGCTCATCGATCCGTTAGGCAGCCAGGGCGAACAGATCGACCAGACGAATTTTGCCCAGCAGGGCAACCTCGACGACGTCCATCAGATGCGCGGCACCTACAGCGAGAGCTGGACGGTGTTCTGGATCACCGCGCATTTCCTCAATGCCGCCGCCAAGTTCGCCGAACAAGGGGTCGCTCTTGACTAAACTCGTGGGTGCGTGGTTTTCACGCGATTCATTTATCTGGACCAGGATTTCGCCAAGAGCATCGAGGCCACCAAGGCGCGGCTGGAACCCCTCCGGGTTAACAAGGAAGGGCGCAACGACTAAAGGCATCGCAGCTCCCGAAATTCCTCGCCCTGTGGCACGAAGCCGAAGCGGTCCGCCGCCGCAGTGCCGGTGCTGCCGTCCGCGTCTTGCCACTCGACCTTGCCGCAGGCCATCACCACCGCCGACGTCCTCACCAGTGAGGCTGCGACGGATTGCTCCTGCGCCGCACACAGGCCTGCCGTCCCGGCAGGCACTCCGCCCGCCAACCGTCCGATGAATCCACGTTGCTTCATCAAGTGCCCCGATACGTCACCCGCATCCTTTTCATACAGATTTTCCACAGAGGCAACGGCGGCCACCTTGAGGTATTTCTCCGCTGCCGCTGCGGCATCCTGTTCAAATTAAGGATGAGAGATGGCAAGCAGCACCCAGTCCTGATCTGCGGCTGGCGACACGGTGCTGACATTGCCCTCGGCATCAGGGATCAGGGTGAAATCAGCCAGCTTTTCCCCGCTGATCGGGTTGAACCAGGCCGCCGTGTAACTGGCACCGGGCTTCAGTGACAGCAGTTTGACGGTGCCGGGGCTGAGCAGATAGACCACGCGCAGCTGGTCGCCCACCGCGGCACAGAGCGGCAAGCATTTTTCCGAGCCTCCGGCCACCCACTCCGGCCTGGGTTCCAGCTTGTGCCATTGCGGGAGGGACTCGATCAGGCGCCGGCCAAGGCTGACTTGCGTGGCGCCGGGCAGATTCATCGCCTCATCCCAGGGCATGCTGCCCCATTTCATGGCGTGCGGGTATGCGTCATATGGATGCGCACGCGTGTTCACCTGCCAGATGCCATTGGCGCCATAGGTGTGCCCGGCAAAGCCGGAGTTGATGTTATGGGCCCAGAATGCCTGCCTGGCCGCGGCGGCGGGGAGTGGCGTGGGCAACACGAGGCCCTCATAGCAGGACTCGCCGCACATCACCGGCATGATGGGCTGTTCCCGCCAGCATTCCAACGCCAGGATGCCATAACTGGCGCCGGTGCTGCTGTGACCACCCTGATTCATCTCGAAATCAAGTATCGATGGGTCGGTCACTTCGCGCCGGGCATATCTGCAGGGATGCGTGGTGATGAGCCGGTGATACGGATCGATGGTGTGCATATAACGTATGATATCGGTCCACCCGTCAATCTGGAGCTTCTCATCCTCAACTTGGGTGGTGGATTTATAAAATGGCATTCTAAGCTCCCCGGCCGCAACCCAAACCACAGGCAATGCGCCCCAGCGGGCGATCAGATAGCGCCAGTGTTGCTTGAGCTTGTCCTCACCCAGCCACGGCAGATGAAAGCCCCAGGCGCCGACAACGCATGGCACGAATCCCTGCTCCGCCAGATAAATCATGCGCCGGTCGGCCGCGGCAAAATATTCCGGCCGGATGCGCGCATGGTCGCGTTCCCACGGCAATCCCGCCTCGTTGGCCCCCGCCTCGTCAAATTCGGCCATTTCCGGATAGAGTCCGGCCACAATCTGGATGACGCTGAAGCCCTTCTTGCGCCGGTCGGCGGCCAACGCCTGGAAATCACCGGGCCAGGACAGACGTTGCGTCAGCCCCATCCACCAGGTGTCACCCAGCCAGAAAAACGGCGTGCCATCCGCATGGGCAAAATGACGTTGGTCGTCGGCCACCCGCAAGGCCCCATGCTTGAAGAGCAAATTTTCGCCCTGATAGGCCACCACTTCCACGACTCCAACAACTCCGTGCAGTCCTGGATCGCCCGGTTCCGAACAGACGCTGCGGAACCGGTGGCTGCCAAGCACCGGGGACGAGTAACGAACCTTCCAGCAATTCTTGCCATCCCAGAACCCGGGCACGCGCAGTTCGCGCCCAGCCGGATCCGTGAAGATGGCGTCCAGGGTCACCTGATTGAACGGGTCCTTGTAATCGCGCGTGGCAGTCAATGGGATTTCCACCATTCGGTTCGCCTCGGTTTTCAGCATGGCGTCCTGCTCCATCGCCTGTAGCGGCAGCCGCGCCGTAAGCCATAATGCCAATAGAGCGAGCATGGCAATAAGAGCTTGGCCGGAGAAACCTTGTCTCATTCGATGTTCTGATTTGGAAGGGTTCATTTGATTTGGTTCATTTTGATGACTCCGTCGTTTTTTGCCTAATCGAAGATCAGCAGTTGCGCGGATTTGGGCGCGAAGGGTTCGATGCGGATGGTGTTGCCGCCGGCCTTCACAAATTTCGTGACGTCAAGCCGCAACGGCTTGCCGATGAACCCGCCGGCATCCTGCCCGTTGACCGTGACCCGCGCGGCAGCCTCCGGAACCAGGGTGTCGAGCGCAAGCAAAACCCGCTTGAGTGTTAGATCCACGCCGGCGGGAATGTCGCATTTCCCATCGAACGGGTCGGCCTTGACGGGGCTCAGGGTCAAGCCCGGGCCCATCGAGCGCAGGGTGTTGCCATATTCCGCGGTCTCCGCCGCCGCGGGCCACTGGCTGTCGTCAAACTCCACGGTTTCCCAGCCTGGCTGATTTACGTTAGATGATCTCCAGCTGCGGTCGGGCCGGATGTCCAGCGCTTCGCCCTGGTCGAACTCGATGACCAAGCGGCCAATCAGCCCGGCGGGGATGGCTGATTTGGTGCCGTTGATGCCCTCCAGCGCCAACTGGTTGGGCCCCGCTTGCAGGTAGTCCTTGAGGTCCAGTTTGATGGGTAGCTGCCAGCCTTGCGGGTCATGCGGAGCGATCTCGACTTTCCGGCCATTGATGAACAAGGAGAAATCGTTATCACAGGCCAGGCGGAACGCCGCGCGGCGGATCCTGCGGTCTGCGGGCAGCAGCACTTGTGTGCGGAAATAACGGTTTCCCGGTGCAACCCCGCCCGCGACATCGTCTTCGGGATACCACAGCCACTTGCAACCCTCGAACGACGGTTGGTCCCGTTCGTCCACCTTGCGTACCAGAACCGGCGCAGGCGGCTCGACCACCGTTTCCCTAACGATCTTGATCGGATCTAAGGTGGGTTTCGAGTCACCATCCAGGCGGGCGGGCAACGGCCGTTTCTCCGGCTGGAACACCAGCATGATGCTTTCCGAAGGTTCCAGTGTCAGGTCCAACAGAACCGCCGCGCCATCGCGTTGGCACGGAATGGAGGTCAGTTCGTTGCGCATGGCATCCCAGCATTCCGGCACGCCATTTGCTGTTAGGCGCAGGCGGAACTTGCGCGCCTCGCCCAGGTGGTTCTGGTTGGTGATGAAGAACACGTCACGACCGGACTTGACCCGGTGCAACACGTGCAGCCAGTTGTCCGTGCGGCCTTGCAACACCTCAAGCGACGGGTGAATGCCGGCGTCGCCGGTTAGAACCTGCTGGATTTGCCCGGGTGTCGGCTGCTCCGGCAACAGGTACGAGCGTCCGCCCGCGGCATTCGTCCTGCAGGCCGCCAGCCCGGGTTGCGGCACGCCCCAGATGGCCTCGCGCAATTGCGCGATCTCCGCCGAGCTGCGGCCAAGGGTTGCGGACATCGTCGGCAGGAAGCGGCAGCCGACCACGACACCGCCCGCTTCGAAGAATGCCCGGGCTTTCTCCAGGGTGGCGTAGGGGATCACCTCCACGGTCGGCACGATCAGAATCCTGTAGGACTCGTCACGCAGTTTCAGTTCCCTGTTAGCAAGTGTCATGTCGTTTTCCAACACGTCGTAAGGCAGCCAATCGCAATCGAAGAGCGCGTCCTGCAGCGATTCGCTGATCCTTTCGGGCGTCACATACCTGCCGGCATGGCTGCTGTTGCCCAGATAGAGCAGCGCCACCGGGGCGACATGGTGGCCACCGGTGAGCAGGCAGCCCAACCGGTTGTTATAATCCGCGAATACCCGATAGAGCGGCCAGCGCGGTTCAAACCCGCCGTTATAAAAATACGGCGGGCAGTCGGCGTCATAGGGGGCCCTCGGGTTGAACGAGTGGGGAACGAGGAAGTTCGCGCCGGAGACCTGCATGTGGTCGGCCCACCATTTCATTTCCGGATAGGTCAGGTCCTGGCCGCGCGCGCCGAAGATCTCCACCATCGTGATGTCGTCGGGTTTGCCGTAGGCATGGGTGATGGAACTGCCGAGTTTGGGTGTCTGCCAGCACGGCGGGTCCTGGGCCACGCGCTGGCCGATCCGGAACTGGGTGAAGACGGCGTCGAGGCCGCCCATGCCACAGTATTTCATCAACTGGAACAGATTGCCGGCGCACAACTCGGGGCTGAGATAGAGGTTCATGTGCTCGAGGAAATGGCCGGTGGAGCGGACCTTGTGTTCCCGGCACCAGTTGGAAAGCCCGCCGTAGAGCGTGCGGCCCCAGGCCTCGGCGAAGGCGTCCTGATATTGATAGCGCGCCGCCACCTGCTCCCCGCCCGCGAGCGTGAACTTCCAGGCCACCAGCGCCTTTTTCCAGTCCGCGCGGCGCTCCTTGAGCATGGGCAGGACCTCGGTGCCCCAGTCGCCCGGGGTATGCGGCTCATCGAAGAAGTAACCGATGATGGTGTTGCCGAAGTCGTCCTTGAAGTGGTCGTAATGTGGCTGATAGACGGTTTTGATGAACCAGTCCACACTGTCGCGGCTGGCACCGTCCACCAGCACGGGAGTCGCAGGATCAAATTTCCAGGTGAACTTCATCACCTTCCAGTTGCCGGCGGGGACCTCCCAGGCCAAGGTGCCATGGGTCACGTTGCCGCTCAGATCGATGAGGCTATTGCCATCAATGCCGCCATCCACCAGCCGCCCGGCGATCACGGCGATCAGGTTGGTGTCATATCCCGCTGCGGTGAAGGGTTTGGGGCCTTCGAGATCGGCGGCTTGAGCTTGCATGCGCTTGCTGCCGTATGGCTGCGGCACCTTGCCGGCCACCTCGCCGCTGGGCATCCATTTCTCGTCGTAAATGGTCATTTGCAGGTTGTGCTTTTTGGCGGCGTCGCGGCAGATGGCCAGGTCGCGATACCAGTTAGAACCCAGCCAGTCGTTGTGGGGCCGGGACTCGACGGTGAAGCCGCCGTTGCCGCCTTCAGCCACCTTGGCGACATACATTTCCAAGCGATCCTTGCTCTCATCCCCGTGCAGCCACAACAGCGGGCCGATCGACCGGCGCGAATCCATCGGCAACTCGCGGAAGCGCTGCTCGACTTGTGCCATGTCGAGATTCCGGATCTGAGCGGTCGCGGCCGCAAACCTAGCCGCCAGTTGCTGTTGCAGAGGATCGCCATGTTGGGCGGCCGCGGCCATCCGCTTGGCGAAGCCTTGATACATCGCCAGGGCGCTTTGCGCGTAAAACTGTTGGATGGCGGCTTTGCGTTGCGGCGTGATGGGACGATAATAGCCCGGGCCGGGATCCAATGTCTCACGCGTCCGACAGGCCTCGATGGCTTGCAGCGCGGCGGCGACAAAGGCCCGGTCCCCGGCGGCGGGTTCGGTTGTTAGCTCCTCCGCGATTTCAGTTAGAACGGCGAAGGGCAGCCTCAACGGTTCCGGCAACGCGGCGGGGACCGCTGCCTTCGTGTCTTTGCCGGTGACCCGGGCGGGGATTGCGGGGTAAGCGACTGTGGCTGGTTCGTCA
>Ga0268284_1000765_pt1 | contig 19401 bp, 18 predicted proteins | sample saktaG_14_FD_190137 | JGI IMG/M metagenome (GOLD analysis project Ga0268284, IMG submission 190137) | Saline water microbial communities from Sakinaw Lake, British Columbia, Canada - sak_2013_06_06_40m | ecosystem: Environmental > Aquatic > Non-marine Saline and Alkaline > Saline ...
ACATCAAGTTAGCACAATACTTCTCACAACAATGTAACGAAAGCCTTTGTATGAACGGAATAGAATTCAATCAAAACAAATACAACGGTATTATCGAACTGCACTCAAAAAAGGGAGTAAGACCACAAGATGACTATAGCGTAGTGTTGGCTGGAAAATGGGTGTTCAACAGAAATAACGGCATAGGGAGCGAAGCAACAGATTTAAAGCACAGACAAGTAAACTCAACGCCAAACCTCACACCACCGCATTCTACATGCACTTCCCAGCTCTCTCTGCTAGCGAAAAGACTGGTGCGTGTTTGCATCACGAGTGGCGATTGGAAGCGTATCGTCAAACCGAGCGTTATAAAAACCGGACAGATGACTGCGATCTTCCTGGATCCACCCTATTCTCAAGAAATTAGTGGTTGGAATGAGCGATGCTATAGTCACAGCGATGAGTCTATGCACGACGACATACTTGTGTTTTGCAAGAGTCACACAGAAAATGAAAACATCAGGGTCGCGTTGTGCGGGCATCAGGGGACATACGACGAGCTTGGGTGGGAGAGATACGATTGGGTTAGGTGTGGTGGGTTTGCAAACATGAGTAAAAAGAAGGAGAACGTGAACAGAAAGCTAGAATCAATCTGGTTTTCTCCCTCTTGTAAAAAATAAGTACAACAAACATAGTACGCATATTCTCTTCATAGCACTAATGTTTTTAGTGTGTTTGCCGATAATAACGCATACACAGTAATACTTAGGACTCTATGGACCGCATCGCGCTTGATATACTATTAGAGATCGCAAAAGGGTCCACTGGGTACATAAACTCGGAGGGGGAAGAGGTTCTTCCTAATATTGATCAACGCATTGCTGCTGCAAAAGCCTGTCTCCCCTACACGCTCCCCAAAATCAAATACGAAAATGTGGAAAATGAACAAGGACTCCTAGCCCTGTTCATCAAAGAAAATCTACAGATGCTCCCTCGATGAGAACAACAAAAGACACTGAACGCTGGTACCCCCTTCGCCCCCACCCAACGCAAATTGCGCTCATAAACGACAATGTTCGCTTTAAGGTCGTCCCCGCGGGGCGACGCTCAGGTAAGACAGAGCGCCTGAAGCGGCATATATATCACCAAGCTGTGCTGGTGCCGGGTTTATATTTTATAGGCGCCCCGACATATTCTCAAGTAAAATCCATATATTGGGAAGATATGAAAAGACTCTGTCTGACAAGCCTGTTACCGAAAGAGAACGTAAGAGAGAGTGAACTAAGTATCAAGATACATAGCGGTTCTGTTATAAAACTCGTTTCGTTTGATAAGCCCGAACGTTTCGAGGGTATCGCCTGGACTGGAGGGGGGATTGATGAAGTTGCAAATCTCAAAGCCGATGCTTGGGCGATGCACATTAAACCCGCACTCGATACTTGTATTCCAGGGAAACCATTAGCTTGGTGTTGGCTAATAGGTGTGCCAGAGGGTATGAATCACTACTATGACATGTATTTGTACGCTAGAGATAGTGGCGATCCGAACTGGAAGGCCTACACGTGGCATAGTTCAGATATTCTCCCCGCAGATGTTATAGAGTCTGCTAAAAGAGAACTTAGTCCAGAGCAGTTTGCACAAGAATACCAAGCCGAGTTTATTAATTCGAGTGGAAGGGTGTATAAGAACTTCAGTTCTGCAAACGTTAAAGACATCTCGATTAATAGCTCTGAGCCTTTGTACTGGGCACACGATTTTAACTTCAGTCCCATGAGTTCTGCAATAGCGTGTGTACGCAACGAGAACGTGTATTTCACAGATGAGATAGTCTTGTTTAGCAGCAATGCACAAGATGTTGCTATGGAGTTTGTGGAACGTTACAAGGGGCATTCTAATAAATTCGTTTTTCTGTATGGAGATGCCTCTGGAAGGGTCGGTGAGATACATGGGAAATCCTCTAACTACACAATTATAGAAGAGACATTGCGGAACAATGGCTGGCGCGTAGAGCGCAACGTAAAGTCTGCAAATCCGGCTATTGTCGATCGGCAGAATGCGGTACGCAAAATGATTTTAAACGCAAACGGCGATATTCGCATGTACGTGTCTCCACGGTGCAGGTACTTACTAAAAGGCATGAACACTTGCACGCTGAAAGACGGGAGTTCTTTTCTAGAGATTGAAAGCGACTATCAGCATATTACGACAGCAATCGGGTATTTCATTGACCGCCGCTTTCCTCTCAACATAGTGTCTCCGGCTCATGTCATGCCTATTCCGACACAGCGACCCATGTTTACGCGGAGATGATATGAGGATAGAACAAAAGAAAACGGTACACGCGAAAGCGATAGCAGACTTTAAAAAGATCCAATCTGCAATGTACTTTGAGAGAAAGCAGTGCCTGGAAGACAGGCGCTTCTACACAATCGCTGGTGCGCAATGGGAAGGTCCCTTTGGCCAGGGTACAGATGGTAGAGTTCATTATGAAATCAACATGATTCAGAATTCTGTCACCAGGATTATTAATGAGTATAAGAATAACTCCATAGGAGTTAGATTTGATTCTAAGGATGACCAGTCTGATAGCACCAGCTCCGACAATCTCACATCCATTTTTCGTGCAATGCGCAATTCTACCAAGACTATTGAAGCCCTCGATAATGCCTTTGAAGAAGCGGTAGGTGGTGGATTTGGTGCGTTCAGATTGAAAGCCGAATATAGAAACGACAGTATAGATGACGAGCGACAGGACATTATTATTGAACCCATCACTGACGCGGATAGTTGCGTGTATTTCGACTTAGACTCTAAGTTCATGTCGAAAGAAGATGCCACTTACTGTTTTGTTCTCTATAGTATCACTCATGACAAATTTGAAGAAATGTTTGATAAGCGCCCAGCTTCTATTCAGAAACATGTGCAAGAAAGCTATTTTGACTGGGTGAGCTCAGACTCTATCTATATCGCAGAGTACTATCTTGTAGAAGAAATTAAGGATAACGTGCTGTATTACGCAAACGCGTTCGGCACAGAAAAGAGAGAACTGGAAAGTAACAAAGATGAGTGTGAGGAACTAGAAGCGCTCGGATTCCATCTCAATAGAAAGCGCTCAATTAAAAGCAGAAAGATTCACAAATACATAATCGACGGCAATGAGATACTTGAGGATTGCGGATATATCGCCGGGACTAACATCCCCATTATTCCTGTGTACGGGAAGCGCTGGTTTATCGATAACGTAGAGAGGTGTTCGGGGCAAGTGCGGCTAGCAAAAGACCCGCAGCGGCTCTTGAACACGCAAGTTAGTAAGTTAGGGGAGATAGCAGACCTCTCGCAACAAGAGAAACCAATATTCTGTCCAGAGCAGATAAATGGGCACCAGGAGTGGTGGGCAACAGCAAATTACAGTAACTACCCGTATCTCACCATCAATCAATTGAAAGACCAGAATGGCAATCTACAAGGGGTTGGGCCAGTAGCGTATACGCGCCCCCCATCGATCCCGCCTGCGCTAGCTACGCTAATCGATATCTCGAATACGTTTATCAAGGACGTGCTCGGCACGCAACAGATTGCAGAGCAGATATCTCAGAATCTATCTGGTAATGCTATAGAGTTGCTACAAAACAAGATAGATATACAGAGTGCAGGGTACATAAATAATCTTGGGAACTCAATAAAGCGCGCGGCAGAAGTGTGGCTGGGGATGGCCCGTGAGGTCTACGACGAAGATGACAGAAAGCTGAAGGGCGAAACTTCCTCGGGCGGGAGTACCATGATCTCGATTAACGAGCCCAAAATTAAGCCGGATGGCGCGACAATCATACAGAATAGTTTTTCTGATCCCATGGATGTTGTTGTCGAAATCGGCCCACCAACTAACAGCAAACGCACGTCTATCGTCAATAATCTCATGAAGTTCCTCCCAGTCGTAACCGATCCAGAAACACAGCAAGTTCTCACATCGGTCATTTTTAACAATATAGAGGGAGACGGGCTACAAGAAGTACGCGACTTTTTCAGATACAAACTTATCAAAATGGGGGTGCTTACACCAACTAAAGAAGAGAACAAAAAGCTAGCAACAGAGCTTGCAAATAAGCAACCGGATCCTAATGCTGCGTTCTTGATTAGTTCTGCGAAGCAAGCTGAGGCTTTGGCACAGAAAGCACAAGCGGATAGCATTCTATCAGTCAGTAAGGCTAAGGAATCCGAAGCTAAGACTACAGAGATACTGGCCGGGTTAGACGCTAATAAGAGACAAGAGATACTGGATCTTGTGGAACATATAAGGAAAAATCAAGTATGAGCGAAGACAATACAGAGATTGTGGAGCAAGCAGAGCTTGTAGAGGAGGAATCCAGCGGTAACATTCAAAATGAAGAAAACACACAAGGACTGGAATCCGTTCAGCCTGCAGAAGTTGAGACAACGCTTCCGAGTTTTGGAGATGTTACTGAAGAGCCTGATGAGATACTGAGAATCAAAAAAGAGAATCTGGAGTTAAAAGAGAAACTCAAATCGAGACAGGAGGTCATAGAAAAACCAACGCTTGTTGGGTGTAACTACGATGAAGACAAATACACGGAACTGCTGAGCAAATGGCTAGCAAACAAACACCAGCCGCCACCCTCCAACACAGACGTGTTTTCTGAAAAACTAGCGGAATACAATGTTCAGAAAAAGGCTCTAAAGAATCATGAGTTTTACGAGCTAAAAGTCGTCAATAAACTGAGTAACGACCAGCAAGCTATTATTGTTGCGGGAGTAGACGATCCTGCCAAATTTATCTACGCATTGGGTCGTGATGACTCTATTCTCGAGGAACTTAGCAAGATTGGGAATAACGCTCAGTTTGCAAAGAGGGTATACAAATTGGAAGAGAAGCTAGCAAGGTCTAAGAAATCAGAGCCAGAAAAAACAATAAAGGGAGGCGCTAGCACGGACTCCAATAGCACCAGGCTAGACAAACTCCGAGCAGAAGCGCTTCGCACTGGGGATGTTTCGAAAGTAGTTCAATTTAAACGCTCTAACAACGTGAGGTAATGTATGTCGAATAACTTTGCTAAAGAAGAAGTTGTAGCGTTTGAGCAAATAGTGGAGGGGTTTAGCGACGCTCTTGTCGTCTCTAACCTTGTGAACGTTTTTAAGACGGATTCCGTACAGATGGAGCGTGCGAATAACATCATCTCACGTCCAATGCCTTACGTAGCAGTTTCGTATGAAGGCACTGATATGACTGCTAATTTCAGTGGTTATACTCAGTTAACTGTCCCAGCAACTCTCTCTCGACAAAGATCTGTTCCACTCTTTTTGAGTGCTACGGAATTGCGCGACATGCTGCAAGAGCAGCGATTGCAGACATCTGCTCACCAGAAAATTGCTAGCGACATCAACTACTCGCTTGCGTATGCAGCAAGCATGCAAGGGACTGTCGTAGCTGCAACTACAGCAACCGCAAAGGTCTCTGGTTTTGACGGTCCTGCATTGGCATCTACAATGCTAAATGAGAATGGGGTAAATGACTTCGACCGATACTTACTACTGAATTCGAATGACTACCAAGGCATTGCGTCTGAGCTTGGTACTCGTGCGAATCTAAATACAGGCAAGACTCTTACTGCATACGAGCGTGCAAGCGTTGGGGATGTCGCTGGTTTTAGTGCGTATCGTGCAGATTACGGTATTCGTAAAACCGCTAAGGCAGGTAGTGGGATCACAGTAGACACGCGCACTAACGCAGCTAACTATCACACTCCACGAGCAACAAGTACTGCTGCTACTGGTGAAATTTCTAACGTAGACAATCGTTATCAGTCTATTACAGTTTCTAGCACGACCAGTGTTGTCGCCGGAGATGCTTTTACAATCGCTGGGATTGAATCCGCACACCTTATCGCAAAAACCGGTACTGGTAGGCTTAAAACCTTTCGAGTGATTAGTGTAACTGACCCTACTCATATGGTGATTAGCCCTCCAATTATTAGTGCACAAGGCGCTACTCGCGCTGAGCTTCAATATCAGAACTGTATTGTAACTCCGGCGTCCTCTGCTTCTATCGTGTTCTTGAATACTCAGACATGCACTATCAACCCTTTCTGGGTCAAGAACGCCATCGAACTGCTTCCAGGACAATACAACATCCCCATGAATGCGGGGGCGTTTATTATGAAGGGAGTAACGGATCAGGGCGTACAGATTACAATGCAGAAGCAGTACGATATCAAGACCACAGAAACAATGTACCGCTTCGATAGTTTTTGGGGTGTTTGCGTCGTGAATCCTGAAATGTGTGGTGCGCTTTTATACGGTCAGACCTAGCAAAAACAATCCTGTCACTCGAGAGACAATATGCCAATCACAAAGAGACACTTAGTCAGCAAGGCCTTCGAGTTGACAGGGCTTTCAACGTACGAATTCGATATCTCCCCCGCACAGTACATAAATTCTGTTCAGAGCATGGATTATATGGTGGGAGGATTTGAGTCCAATGGAATACGCATAAGCTATCCTATTTCTACTGACATAGACCAGGATATTGATGCTACTCTTGACATCCCATTTATAGCAATTGAAGCCATAATCTATAATTTAGCAATCAGATTGGGAGTGGTGTACGGGAAACAGCTCTCACCCGATTTGAAACAGATTGCTGATGACGCCCTTGCTAATCTGCATAATCAATGCGGAGCTCCCATCCCATTAATGCAGTACAGTGGAACGCTTCCTAGAGGGCAGGGAAGTAAGCCCTGGAGATTCTCGACGCTTTACAATTATATGGGGAAACCCAAGGATCCATTAATTACTGGTCCAGACTTTAAGGAAATCATATGAACTTAATATCAGGATATGCAACAAGGGATGTTGTGGTGGGAACTGGAAGCTACCTTTATCTGTATTCTAACGGAGAAACGCGCTCTTGCTACAAAAGTCTTATTGAATCCGGGTATAACCCTCCCAGATTCGGTGCAGAGACCTATTTCACTGGTTACACTCGATTAGGTCCTGCTACTGCGCCCACCACGTATCGGTTAGAATCAAACGGGAATCGACTGCATTATGAAACAGGTACGATCCAAACAGTGTCTTTCGGAGAAACCTATTCAGACTGCATTGTAGATTCCGATATCAGCGTGTATGCGGCATCAGCTACTTTTACGTCTCTCACATGCGCTGCAAACTCGACGTATTCGAGACTTAGTTCCACGGGAGATTGTGGTATTACTTCTACAAATGCGTGCGTGTACGTGTCTTGGAGCGGTACTGGAGTAGCGGGTCTCTATAATGTTCTCTCTACCGCCACAAAAAGCATTACCGTAGACTATCCATACGTTTTAGCACACGGAGTTCCTACAGTATCAGTTGTGAGCGACACTATCACTATTTTTAATGAAAGTGTTTCAAAGGATATGTGCGGGTATGACGGAGTTTGTGTAATCCATGGAATCGCATCCATGGATACTTCCTCTAATACCAAGCTATTCACAGTCTCTTTTGAGAATGGCAGTAGTCTTCCTATAATCTCACACGATATTACAGATAAGACCTCTGTTTGCTTGAATAAGAGATTAGCTCTGAGAGGTGGGAATAAGGTCATAGGTTTGGGAACAGATTACGTTACGCCAGGGTATGGTACTACTGCAGTAATCGATAGCACATTCAATTACAAAACAGATTTTACTGTAAAGGGAACTGTGTCATTCGGAACTGCTAGTGAGAAGTTCACTGTAAAAAGTCTAAAACTGACATTGGAAAATTAGGAGGACATTATGGTTAATCCTTTTAGTCCTCACCGTGGAGCCAATATCGTAGCTTCTCCCACAAGCGCAAGTGCAGAGGTTTCTGTAGCAACAAACGCGTATACAGTGAGATTCGTGAATTCCGGATCCAATATTTGCTATGTTGTTTGCGGAGAATCACCAGTTGTGGCTACCACTGCAGATACTCCAGTACTGCCCAGTACAAGCTTAGTGCTTTCTAAGAGTGCGAGAGACAATGCTGTTGCGCATATATCCTCATCCGGTACTACACTCAATATTCAGTGTGGAAACGGAGGTCTCTAATGTCTATTATGGGGGCAGTAGGCGGTCTAGTTTCTGGTGTTTTTAACTTTATGGGTAATAGGGCGCAAGACAAAGGAATGGAAGGCGCACAAGCTGCCCAGGAACAAGCTGCTATTGAGAATAGACAGCTAGCTCAGAATACCTATGCAGATATCAATGGAATGCTAAAAGTGTATAGAGATGCTGGTCCGCAATCTCTTAAAATGCAGCAAGATATTCTTGGGATAAATGGTCCAGAAGCCCAACAATCCGCATACGACCTTATGAGGAAAGGGCCTGCATACCAAACTATGTTAAAAGAAGGTGAGAGAGGGATTCTGCAGAATGCTAGCGCAACTGGAAATCTCAGAGGTGGAAACACTCAAGATGCGCTTTCTAGGTACGCACCTACTCTACTGAATAGCCTTATGCAGCAGCAATACGGGAATCTAGGTGGGATTACTGGATTGGGAGCCAATGCAGTGCAGTTACAAAGCAATGCTGCTTTGAATGCGGCACAACTAGGGATGGGAGCAAGATCTGCACAAGGAAGCGCTACCGCATCTGGACTTCTGGCTCAGGGAAGAGGCCAATCTGATATGTACTCTGGAATCGGAGATACTTTCCAGGGGTTACTAGGCGGAGGAGGATCCTCTAACTCTATTACAAAATTCATGTAACAAGTACTAAACATAAATACTTCTAAAGTTTATGGGGGTTGTGGATTTATAACAAGAGATAACGGAGAAATATGTCAACAATCACGCAGTTAAACTCTGTTTCTGTGTTGACCGCAAACGACCTGATTCCGGTCTATTCGAACATAGATAATGATATAAGGAAGGCTTCTTTTGGGACTGTGTTGAACTACATACAGAGTGCGATAGACTTCCCCACAGCGACCCTCTCTACCCAGTATGCATCGCCCGTGACTGGTGGGATTGTCTACGTAAGAGATAACTGGAAGAGTGTATGGTTAATTATCACTCCAGTAGGTTCCTTATCTGCACTAACACTAGTACTTCCGCTTGCGAGTACTACTTTAGACCAGACTGAAGTAACAGTGCTTTCTATGACTGCTATTTCAACACTAACTGTGACTGGAAACGGAGCTACTGCAGTGTATGGTGCGCCCAATACGCTTGCAGCTGGTGCGCAATTCAAGCTGAAATTCGACATTGCAACTCAGAACTGGTATCCCTTCACATGAATAAAACCATCTCAATTCCTATAGTTGAGGGAATTTATGGGTCTAGTAACGACTATAGATCTATGTATCCTCAGAATATGCGCGTCGTCCCCCAGGATACGGGGGCCTCCACTTTTTATCTAAAAACGTGCGAGGGGATTGAGACCCTAGGCAGTACTCCTGGTATTTGCAGTGGAGGAATTAATTGGAACGGCACTCCACATGCCCTACTTGGAGATTCTCTCTGCACAATCTCTGAGAATGGAGAATGCAGAACATTAGTATCGGGAATCACTCCAGATCTGCACTCTAGATTCGACTATTCTTTTGATAGGCTAGCATTCTGTTCTGGAGGAACTCTATGGTATTGGGATGGTAAAAGCCTGAGCTATTTGGGGCAGGGTGCTAGTAGGCCTTCTACTCACACCCTTTCTCTTACTACAGACTCAAGTGGATTTTCCAGTGGTTTCTATGTAGCTCCATTTGATTATGGCGAGACAGTGATTACTGCTATTTCTACAATTAGCGAATCACTCTCTATTCTCAGTGGGGGAGGAACTGTAGCGCAGGAAAAACTGAGTTTGTCAGTATCATCCAGTACTGTGGTTGCTAATGGATCCCATTATGTAACTGTAGCTTCGGATGTTGGAGTGGCAAATAAGAAGGTCGTATTCACAACAAATAAAGGATCTCTCACCAGTAATACTGCAATGTCTGGAGATAGCGGAATCGCTATAGTGTCGTTAGTAACCGACCTAACTCAAGGAACCGCTACTGTAACAGCGTATTCTGGACTACTGTCAGACTCGATTAGCGTGTCTTTTGTTAGTATTGCACCCACAACATTGTCACTTACTGCAAATAGAGTGAGTTATCCAAATGGTGACCATACTTTCAGATACACAGAACCTCAGCATATTACCGCGCATGTAACTGGAGCGGATAGCCAGATACTAGTAGATTGCAAGGTCACATTTAAGATTACGACTGCAGAAACTGGAGGAGGTAGTCTTTCAAGTTCCACTGCTTTTACAGACTCTGCTGGTAACGCTAGTGTTCTGTACACCCCAGGAACTACTGCAGTCACTGAAGTGATTTCGGTGTGGGAGGATGTCCTAGAATCTCCTGAGACCATTACTGTAAATGTTAACAATTCGACTGGTGTATTCCCCTACACGCTTTCTCTTGTTTCAGAGCACAGTTCTATAGTTGCAAATGGCAGTTCTACTACCATTCTGACTGCCACACTTTTAGACCATGTTGGTTCTCCAGTTCAGTCTGTAGATATTGATTTCGTAGCAACAAAGGGCGAGCTAACTGTAAGCTCTGCCACTACAAACGCAAGTGGAGTAGCTACCACTACTTTATTCTCTACTCATCAGACTGGCATCTCTACAATTACCGCTAGCTACAGAGGGACATTTGCCTTAAAGAGTGTAATCTTTGAGAATGGACCAGTTTCTACAATCACCCTGCATATGCTTCCGCAAATGTCGATTGCAGGTAAATCTGTGAGAATAGCGTCTCTACTGAAAGACATAAATGGGAATGCATGTAATGGATCCATTGTTTCACTCAGTATTCCAGAAAGCCTTGTTGGGGGCTATTTATCAAACGCCCCAGAAGCTAACGACATTCTCTCTAGCAAGGATTCTGGACTCTACAAAGTAATCGATTTCGTATGGATGGATGGGTATTTCGTATTCACAGACGGCGTGAATATCTCTATTACAAGCCTAAATAATCCTCGCACGTCATCTGTGCTAGACTACGGCAGTAGCGAAGCGGATCCTGATAATATTCAGTGTTTATTAAAGCTCAGGGGTGAATTATGGGCTATAAATAGACACACCATTGAAGCCTTTCAGAACGTAGGTGGCACTACATTCCCATTCGCTAGAGTGCAAGGAACACGCATAAGTAGGGGCGCAGTAGGCACCCGAATGGCAGCAATACTGAAAGAGCAGATAGTGTTTGTAGGTGGCGGGCGCAATGAAGCAGTGAGCGTTTGGGCATGTGGGAATTCATCGACTCTCAGTATTTCAACAAGAGAAATAGACAGGATTCTTTCGACAATTCCGGAAGAGACTCTGTCTACATGCTACTCAGAGGTGCGGATTTTTGAGCAGCACGAGTACCTCTACATTCATCTCCCCCTCTTCTCGCTCGTGTACGATGCGACAGCGTCGACGACCCTCAGTAAGCACATCTGGCACATAGAACACTCCGGTGTCAGAGATCCTGAGATGTACCGCGCGAACAAATTTATATACGCGTACAATAAATGGATTTGCTTTGACAAGAAATCACCCTTAGTGGGCGTGCTCTCTACAGACACGCATACGCATTTTGGAGTGCAAGTTGGATGGATGCTACACACACCCATTTTCTTTAATTCGGGGCAGGGGTTCATTGTGAGGACCATCGAATTGAGTGCCGTGAGCGGAGACTCACAGTCTAAATCCACATCCTACATAACATCTTCATATTCTGAAAACGGAGCGATTTGGTCTCAAGAAATACCGATACTTGCGCATGCGATGGGATACGGACAGAAGCGTTTAGTTTGGTTTTTGCAGGGTGTGTGCAGAAACAGACGCATTTACCGTTTTTGGGGTAGCACAGAAACGCCTCTATCGGTGTTAAGCCTGCAAGTAGACTTAGAACCGTTGTCCGTGTAAACAATGGATTCTGAAAACTTTAGTACTGCAAAAAACACGTGCGTACTATATAGAGTACTAGCACTTATTGAGGGGGAGCTATGGATTCTAGCTTACTAACGCGTGTAGAATTAGCTTTAATCTCTAGCGACCAGCGTGTCATCAAAACGCTGGAATCTACTATCAAAGCATCAACGGTAACTCTCCCAAGTCTTGCTGCCGACGCTATTTCTGTCCTGTCAGAGCTTCTTATGCAGATTGGGACTCTGAATTCTGAGATATCTAACTTGAGGGCAGATCTTGATTCTTTACGCACCCAGGTTAATAGCCCTCAAAAGCCAGTGGAATTCACAGATGATGACATTTTGAGTCGAATACATTGTCCAGTAGAAAGGGATCTAATAATTCCAGTCCCCGAGAATCAAGTGTTTGATGCGTTTGATGGGCTTAAATTTGAGAACATTTTCGACTTATCTGTATTAGATACTGCACCAAGATTTGAACACCCTCAAGGTGAGATCGTTGGTACCACTGGAACCCAAACGCTGTCGAATAAGACTTTAACAAGTCCAGTACTTGGAACCCCTATTTCAGGTACTCTTACTAATTGTACTGGATTACCGCTTGCCTCTGGGGTGACAGGAACACTTGGAACAACGTTAGGAGGCACAGGATTAACTTCTTTTACGAACGGCGGTGTAATCTATGCATCTAGCACTAGCGCACTAACCAGTGGCTCTGCTATAGGTTTTAGCGGGAGCAATTTGTGGATAGGGACAAGCGCTTCTACTCCTGCTGCTAAGCTACATGTATCTTCTACGTATTCTACACCAAGCAATGGAGGAATTAGCTCAGAAACACTAGCAATCTTTTCAAACGACAATACTGCAAATGGCAATGCAAACATTAGTGTACTCTCAAGGAGTAGTGGTAACTCTAGACTGTATCTTGGATCGCATTTGGGAGAAGCTGGTGCAGTGTTTGAGTACAATGGTAATGCTACGACATGCGCTATCAATATATTGTCAGATGTTGGGGGGTCTCTGATAGAAAGAATGAAGTTTCAAAAGAATTATGACATCACTCTAAAGGCTGGTACTACAAGTATGACCGGTGGGTTTTTGTACATTCCTGGAGCTGCGGGTGCACCCTCCGGAACACCGACTTCCTATACCGGATTAGTCCCAATGTATTACGATACTACAAACAATTATTTTTATATTTACAACGGCGCTTGGAAGAAGATATTACTAGCGTAGGAGAAAGGTATGACAGCAACTTTTAAGGTCTTAGTAGAATCTAAGTATGCAGAGAATAGTCAGACAACTCAGTATACGTCTACGAATTGTAAGACGCGGGTGGATAAGTTTACTGGTACAAATGTAACTGCAGGAGCAGTAACGCTCAGTATTAATGTAGTGCCGGTAGGAGGAACTGCTAGCAATGCTAACGTGGTAGTACTGACAAAGAGTATTGCAGCTTACGAGTGCTATACGTTCCCTGAAATGATTAATCAAGGAATAGAAGCGGGTGGTTTTATTTCTACGATTGCTAGTGCAGCTAGCTCAATTATGATTAGAGCCACTGGTGTGCAGATAACCTGAGGATTCATTATGGAAATAAAAGCGCCCTACAATGTATTTCTAGATAGTCTAGGAAAGCCAGTAACAGGATCCATATGGATTGGAACAGAGAATGCTAATGCAGAGGTATTCCCTCAGCAAGTTTATCTTGATGAAAAGCACACTCTTCCCATCGCTCAGCCTATTAGTTTGAGTTCTGGATATCCAGTTCTACGCGGCACCCCAATTAATATCTATACTGAACACAATTATTCACTGACAGTGAGAACGCTAGGAGGCGTCTTTGTCTATTCCAAGCTATCCAATTCTACTGAATCCGCAAAGATTCTTAGCGTATTCGATTACCTAACTGCCGATCAGATTGCAGCAGTCAAGAGTCGTGATACAAGTCTAGACCTGACTTCTGCACTACAGACTGCTATAGACGCTAGTTGTCACCTTTACTTCCCGCCCGGACTCTATAACGCTACCACACTTGTACTACACAGTAATCTAGTACTAGAGGGTGCAGGGCGCTACTGTTCTACAATCCGGCAAATAGGTTTACTCTCCGGACTAGATAGCACCCTCTACGCAAACAGTGGGTCTAGCAGTACGTATGTAGAAAATATAGATATTAGGAATCTGGGGGTGATTGGACCTGATGCTACTCCTACGTTCTCTGAACACCAGCACTTAATTTCGTTTCATGGAGTACGTAATGCGCGTGTTACCGGTTGCTTGATTTCTGGATTTAAAGGAGATGGGATCTATAATGGAAGCGATCCAAGCGGTAGTGCTATCGAAAGGCATAACAAAGACATTTGGATCTCAGACTGCATATTTGATGGTGTAAACAAAGAAAATAGGAATGCAGTAACTGTGATTGATGGTGAGCGAATCTTTATTCAACACAATACTTTTATGAATTGTACAAAGAGTAATATGCCAGGGGCTGTCGATATTGAACCTGACAGCAATGCGTATCACTTAGTCAAATCTATAGATGTCTCACACAATTCATTTAAGAATGTGGGAGGTAACGTAGGGGTTATCTCACTAGTCTTGAATCAGACTGAATTCACTACACAACCCGAACAGTTTACGTTCTCTAACAATGTATTCAGCGATATAGCTGGGCGTGGAATATCCATTGTAATGGGTCGTTATGACTATAGTGCAGATGACTTAGACTATAAGATTCAGATTAGTGGAAACGTGGGTGTGTGTGACCAGTGTTTAGAGACTGGTGGTTTGGTAGCTGGCCTCACTATTACAAATAATCAGATGACTACTGTGAGGCCTATGTATTTGGGCTACACATATCATTCCGGTGATGTTCCATTCTCTGACGAAGTAAGAAAGCTCACAATATTTGGAAACAGTTTTAGAAGAACTGATGAGAGTAAGGGTGAGATTCTACTAATAATGAATGGATCCGACATTGATATCTCACACAATACATTTGCAAACTATACTGGCGCAGCAATAACTGTAGGTTGGGGTGGAGCTACTGCAGACGTTGCTAGGACGCATTCTATTAAGAGGATGTGGATTACAGACAATGTTGGTATACCCGGAAACAATACTGCACTCCTGGTTGATTCTAGGCGCTCTAGCGTTACGTATCCAGAAGTAAATGGAACTCATGTTGTGGAAGGCAGCTCGTGTGTATATTTGAACAATGGTCAGAGCAAGCATTTCTTCCCTGCCTTTATTAATGACAACGCAGGACTAGTAATTAATACGACAGGAGACATTACGAATCAGATTGCGAATCCAAGTTTTTGTGGCAAGACATTACCCGATTCTTTCCCGTTGGGGATTAGCGTAGCTCTAATGAATGGAAATAATACACATACAGAAACTGAGATGGGATTACCGATGAGTTACCAATACCAGGGAACGCTTACGACACACAGAACGTATCTTGAAACAGGGTATGAGAAATATACGTATCAGACCTACCATTGGGTCCCTAATGGCCCTACAAACTCTCCATTCGGTACATATTTTATTAGAAACAGAGCTACTGATAGCAATGTTTGGGCAAGCTGGTACAAGCATTCCGGAACTGAAGTTACCCTGGGGAGTTAATTATGTTAGACAATTATCTGCAGAATTATAGAGATCCATTCGCGGGTGCAACAGAAAGAACGTTTGCGATCAATCAGAACGCGCAGCAGCAGACTCTATTCGCACAGCAGCAAGCTGATTACGCTCAGAAGCAGGCTCAGGAACAGTACAAAATAGACAGAATGCTAGCGCTAAATAAAGAGATTTCGGATCTCGGATACACACAAGCAGCAGACGGGTCTAGAACGTATACTAAGCCTCTACCAGATGATTACATCAGATTAATGCAGAAATACCCGGAAATTAAAGCCGATTATTCTGATTTGTACAACGTCTCAAACGCGAACAAAGCGAAGCAAGAAATCGAACAGCTACAGAATATTCATGCTGCACTCGACAGCGGTGATTATCTCCTCGCACTTCAAAAAACTGAACAGTATGCGCAACAGAGCCTGCGCGCCGGAGATAAAATCGGTGCAGATAGATTGATGGAAATCGGAAAAGTCATTGAGAGGAATCCCGCTGCTGCTGAAAAAAGTTTGATGTCCGGGATTGTACTTTTGGGAAATCAGTCATATCCTGCGAACTACGCTCTACTACACAAGCTACCCGCCGAGCGAGCTCAAATAGCACAAGCAAACGCAACAGCAGAACAGAATCGCGCTCTTGCTGAAAGAAAACAGACACAAGAGGAACAGATTGCCGCACGCGAACTCACAAGAAAAGAAGCAGAGACTGGCGCAAGCATCAACAAAACACAGCAAGAATCGAATAAAATTGCGACAGAAACTGGCGATATTGGTCGAACACTAGATCCTGCTGTTAGCAAAGTCGTGACTGATTTCACAACAAGCGCAACAAAGAACGCAGATGAATCTTTGCAACTGTCGACTGTCGCGCAGCAACTCGCAGGCGTTAAGATGAAAGCTGGCGTGTGGGCGTATCTCGATGAAACCCTAAAACAGTTTTGGGGCGGGCAAGACTCGAGAACGTATTTGAGAAATGAAGTTGAAAGACTGAAGCAGGGATTAGTGCTCGGATCACTCCCCCCCGGTAGCGCATCAGACAAAGACATTAGTACAGTACAGAAGGGATTCCCCGACACAAACGCAAATCAAAAAACCGTGCAGATGTTTTTAGAGTCGCTCTCAAGAGTAAAACAAGCGCTTGCAGATAGAGATAATGCAAAAGCCGTTTTCTATGAGCACAATACAGCGCTTACGCCGCTGCGTAGAGGTTTTGTCGTAGCAAATCATTACTACTCCCCCGGTACCACGTTTCAGTCTTTTCAAGAAACGTATCGACCGGACGTTGGTTCTCTGCTACCAACAACCGCAGACGTACTACCTAAAAAATAGCATTTCTGTAAAATTGAGATTTCTATAAATACAAAAACTTCATATAAATCAATATGTTATGAATAACTCTATTGATACATAAGTCGTTGATTTATAAGGAGTTTTCTGTGGCAGAGTGTCCTGCGCGCATGCTTCAGTACAAACACCCGCGCAATGAAAAAGTATGCGTGCAGGGAGTAATTCCCGACTAAAACACAATGGAGTACATATGGAAACGGTTCCGACAAGCTACAAAGACCCATACTGGAGAGACCTTGCTGCTATCTCTGAGAAACAAAACGGTTTGCCGTTCGGCATTCTACAAGCGATTGTTGTGCGCGGAGAGAGGTCTAATCACAACGAGACAAACAAGTACGGCACATTCTCTCCATTCCAGATAACTAGCGGCACACGCAAGCTTGCTATCAAGAAATGGGATGTGGACCCAATGCTTTCACCAGAGAACGCGGCCGATGTGGCGGGAAAACTGATAAAAGAGAGTTTGGCCCGGAACAAAGGAGACCCCGTGGAAGCTGTCGGGGAGTACATTGGCGGTGTGAAACGTGTTAATTGGGGAAGCACTACAAAGGCTTATATTGCGAGGGTGTTTAAGCAACCCTTGGAAGCCGCTTTTGGAGAGTTTGCAGATAAGGCACCCCCACCATTGGCCGTTGACAGTCCCGTACTCCAAAAGCCTATACCACAACGCCAAGAACGGGTTCCAGATAGTATCAATGCTAAAATTGAAGGTGCTTGGTACCCTCCAATACAACAACAGGAGCTTCTATCAACACAAATGGAAGGTTCCCAACCAAAAACCCCCACCCCACACGAACCCCCTACATTAGGACCTTCTCCAGATTACACCGGGCCCACACGCCTACCAATATACAAAGGGGATGCGATAGCCTTAGCCTACAATAATGGAGAATTGGATGCGGAGTCTATGCGTAGGGTGTTTATAGACAATAAGCAAAAACGGCTTACATTCTCCCCCAATGTAACATTGGATCCAAATGCTAAACCCTTTAAAACAACGCAACAACCGGCCAAGCCACAAAAGGACGTTGAAATCCCTCCAGTTGACAATATTCTACAATCGAAAGAAGAGAGTGGGGTTTACCCCTTTGTCCGGGATGTTGGTAAGGGGGTGTTGGCCGGAGGGTATGATGCGGCCGTAAAACCCATGTTAGATATTGGAGCGAACTTAGTGGTGAACCCTCTGATACATGCTGGGAATGCAATCTTACCAGAAAAGTATAACACGCCAGATGTGGAAGCCCCTACAATCCCAGAGCTATCTCCAGTGGCAGAGAACACCCGTGGGGTTACAGAGTTGGCATTGCCGTTTCTTTTGGGTGGGGCGGGTATCGCTGGCAAGTTTGGTCGTTTTAAACTCCCAGATATATCCAGTCTTTCAAATATGAAGGGTTTTAAGGGATTTCAGGAGCAAGTCTTAAAGATAAAAAACCAGCGAGATTTGGATCTCTTTATCTCAGACATTGAAAGACATAAACCCCACATGTCCCTTTTTGAAATAATACAAGTAGAAAAGATGATTTCTAGACTGAAACCATTATCAAAAGAAAACTTGCTAACAGACACTTTGAAATGGCTTCCCAACCTAAAAATTTGGTAACTACACCCTTCAATTTTAACTGATTAGCGCAAAGTGACAGGACCTACACAATCAAAGGGTGTTGTGTAGGTTCTGTAGTAACCTTGGACATGTTAAAATGGGCTGGCGGTGTATAGTACTCATTTACCTTCCAAAAGTTCTCAATATACTCTTGAAACCCACACTTGTAGCGTTCAAAGATTCGGCTCTCAAGGTCGACCATCATTTCTATACGAGTGGTTTCTAACACTTCCTTATGCACCGAAATGGTGTGGGGTTCTTTGTCGAGGTGTTCTTTAACAATTGCAATTTTTTCATCTATTGTGGGGTATCTGAAAAGCGAACCATCTCGAATCTTTTCAGTGCCAGCTAAAATCGATGAAAGGGTGATAGGGATTGGCATAAACCTCCTATATATAGAACTCTTCGAAAGCTACAATAAAGTCGTAAGTGATTAAATTCCAAAGTTCAGGATCTTCATTTGACAAGGCGGGTTCGGGGGTTGTTTTATAATCCTCCAAAATTTTCAAACATTTAAATTTCTGTTTTGCAGTGGGGTATACAAACAAATTACCATCTTTGATTTTTGTCTCACCCACAATAACAAGCTCTAAAAATTCACAACTGTTCATTTTGGTATCTTCCGATAGTACTCGAGAACCATCAAATAATCTTTTATAGTGGCGGTGGGAGAATCAATCTCTTTGTCTACAAAAGCTCGGACATCTTCCACAACCCGAGACCTGTATCCAGTCAATACATTCTCAAGGACAACCAAATCAACATTCTCTTTTTCAACTGTTTCAACCTTACTTTCAAACACCTTACTTTTGGAAACACTCAAACAAGCTTGTTTATGCAACCAAACTATTTGGGGTGAAAGCGAGTGTTTTGTAGCCACCGCTTCCACGGACATTGTCTGGAGGTCGTTATTG
>Ga0268284_1000767_pt1 | contig 19379 bp, 17 predicted proteins | sample saktaG_14_FD_190137 | JGI IMG/M metagenome (GOLD analysis project Ga0268284, IMG submission 190137) | Saline water microbial communities from Sakinaw Lake, British Columbia, Canada - sak_2013_06_06_40m | ecosystem: Environmental > Aquatic > Non-marine Saline and Alkaline > Saline ...
CTCTTTTCAAGAAGCTTAAGACCCCATATGATTTTGCGAATGCGCCTGCTGAAAGTGTTGAGCAGCTTATACGGCCTACAGGGTATTTCCGGAATAAGACAAAGAATATTATTAACTGTTCAAAGGCTATTATTGAGAAATTCAACGGGGAGGTTCCGGCTTCTCTGGAAGAACTGACCAGTCTTCCCGGGGTGGGGCGAAAAACCGCCAATGTTGTTCTCGGTGCCGCATTCGGTATTCCGGGAATTGTGGTTGATACCCATGTGTCAAGAATTTCGCAGCGTCTGGATTTTTCGGACAATAAAGATCCTGTCAGGATAGAATTTGATCTGATGGAAATAATTCCGAAAAAAGATTGGAATGATTTCTGCCTCCATCTCATATATTTTGGGAGGGAGATATGCAAAGCAAGAAAACCCCTTTGTCCGGGTTGCCCGTTAACGAAACTATGTGATTACAAGGATAAGAGCTTTGCATAACTCTTAAGGAGCTGGCACATGTAATCGGTTTTGCCGTTTTGCAAGATCAAGATTAAAACTTCGTCAATCCGCCAGAGACCTTTGGCGGACATCCATTAAACCGGTATAGCCCCAGCAGATACACGCCCACGGAGTCCTTATTTCGTCTCTGCCTGTGCTTCTTTTTTAACAATCAGGGGGCGTTGTTGTGTTTCGTAATAATTTCTTGCGAAACGGCAAAACCGAATTTGCATATATGTATTTATCCTGTATAGTCAATATGGTTTTGGAGTTAAACTGCAAAGGGGGTTTCCAATGCACATTTTATTCAAACCGATGATAGTTCTCATTCTGATCTATTTTGTATACTGCGGTCTGCTTTTTATTTTGCAAAGACAGGTCCTTTTTCCGCGCTACATGATAGAAAACCTCCCGCAGGAAAACATGCCCTCGACCGGGATTGAAAAGATTATTCTTCAAACCGACTCCGGCAAAGTTGAAGCATGGTATATGCCTCCTGTTTCAGATTCGGCAGGCAATCCGGCTCCCGCGGTAATTTTCGCCCACGGGAACGGCGAGTTGATAGATTTCTGGCCTGAAGAATTAAGGGGTTTTACGAAACTTGGCGTGGGCGTTCTCCTGGTTGAATATCCAGGTTACGGCCGTTCTGAAGGCTCTCCCTCCCAGAGAAGCATTACTGATGCATTCATTTCGGCATATGATTTTGTCGCTGGGAGAAAGGATGTTGATTCATCGCGCATAATTTTTTTCGGACGATCAATAGGAGGAGGAGCGGTCTGCGCACTTGCAAGAAACCGTCCTTCTGCGGCTCTTATACTTATCTCCACATTTACAAGCGTCAGATCTTTCGCATTAAAATATTTTGTTCCAGGTTTCCTGATGCGCGATCCGTTTGACAATCTTGAGACAGTAGGGTCATATTCAGGACCGGTACTTATTATACACGGTAAAAAAGATGAGATTATTCCGTTCAGCCATGGAATTGCGCTTTCAAATGCAGCTCGAAACTGTAAAATGATCGCCTATGATTGCGGGCATAATGATTGCCCGCCAGACCCTGTTCTTTTCTGGGAAGATATAAAGATATTTTTGATAAAACAAGGTATTATATGATAAAAAGGCGTAAGGCATGAGTCGTAAATCGGATCACGAACCACGAATCTTGGTAATTAATATGATCGTGTCTGGGCATACGGTACTTATTTTATGGCAAGTTGACAATCATAATCAGCTATCTTATATTACTACAGTAAAAAACAAATAGTTAACATAATTATAAATAGTTGTTGAATACCGGTTCGTTTTTTTCTAATAAAAGCTTTCGGACTCACAAAAAGCCCGATAATATTATTGTGGATTTATTGAATTTTAATCAAGGCAAATAGATTGAGAGGGAAATACCATGAAAGTACTTGTGAGCGACAATCTGGATTCAATTGGCATTGAGATGTTTCGGAAGGAAGAGGGGATTGAAGTCGATGTAAAGCCGGGGTTATCTCCTGAAGAACAGAAAAGCATTATCGGGGAGTATGATGCCCTTGTGATAAGAAGCGCCACAAAGGTGACGGCGGATCTTTTAAGTGCTGCGAAACGCCTAAAGGTTGTAGGCCGGGCCGGAATAGGTCTTGACAATGTTGAAATACCGGCAGCCACCAAGCACGGGATAGTTGTAATGAATACTCCCGGAGGAAACGTTATCACTACTGCCGAGCATGCAATTGCCATGATGATGGCTCTAACAAGAAACATTCCCTGGGGTACGGCTTCTCTCAAGGCGGGAAAGTGGGAAAAAAAGAATCTTGAAGGTCGTGAGCTGTTCAACAAGGTACTTGGGATTATCGGCCTTGGGAAGATTGGCTCTATCGTGGCCGACCGTGCCCGGGGACTAAAGATGCAGGTAATCGTCTACGATCCCTTTGTGACTCCTGAGAGGATTGAAAAAGCAGGGTATGTGGGCGTAACCATTGATGAATTATATAAAAGAGCCGATTATATAACCGTTCATGTTCCAAAATTAAAAGATACTATGGGCTTGCTTAACAAAAACGCTTTCGACAGGATGAAGGACGGTGTCATGATAATTAACTGCGCCCGCGGCGGAATCGTTAATGAGGCCGACCTTTATGACGCCTTAAAATCAGGTAAGGTTGCCGGAGCTGCGCTGGATGTTTTTGAGAAAGAGCCGCCGGGGATGTCTCCCTTATTTGCACTGGACAGGGTAATATGTACGCCGCATCTTGGAGCTTCAACCCAGGAAGCTCAGGCAAACGTTGCTTCTGCTATTGCAGGTCAGATAATTGACTACTTAAAGAAAGGCACAATAGTAAATGCCGTTAATGTTCCTTCTATTACGGGAGAGCTTCTGAAAAAAATCGGTCCGTTTCTTTCCCTTGCAGACAAGATGGGCAGCCTTCTTGCACAACTTTCACCGGGGCCTCTCAAAGAAATCATTATCGAGTACACCGGCGATTTTGGAGGGCTTGATATGTCGCCGGTTTCTACTGCTGTTTTAAGAGGCCTCCTTGTGCCTATAGTCAAGGATGATGTCAATTTCGTTAATGCCAATTTCATTGCAAAGGAAAGAGGTATAACGGTAACGGAAACGGCAAGTGCCGAATCGGAAGATTTTATAAATCTTATAACCGTTAAGGGAATTGCAGCGGATAAACAGGTTACAATTGCGGGCACTATTTTTGGTAAGAAAGACGAAAGGATTGTAAGAATAAACAACTTCAGGCTTGAGATGCATCCGAGCGGACATCTTGCCCTTATTCACAATCTTGATAAACCAGGCGCAATCGGGAGTATCGGAACCACTCTTGGCAAAAACAATATCAATATCGGCAGGATGCAGGTCGGGCAGGAAGAAGAGGGCGCAAGAAATATTATTTTGCTCAAGACCGATTTGCCGATACCGGAACCTGTTGTTGAGGAATTGAGAGCGCTTCCTATGGTAAAAAGCGTTATACCTCTTGAGCTATAGTAGGGAAAGAAGTGAGGCGTGAGGCGAAAGGCGTAAGTCATGAGGTGGAATGTTAAAGGCCGTTAGCTAATCCGCCAAACAGTGTGGCGGACAGCCTATCCACCTTGACAGTTAACTGTAAAGGAGAATAAATATGCCGGAAGAAAAAAAAGATTTTATCATAAAGGACCGGAGAATTTTTTCTCAGGATAATACGGATATTGATAAGGAAAAAAAAGAGAAAGAAAAGATTCAGGATGCAAAAGAGCAAGAGCCTAAAGAAGCCGGACCAACAGGTGAAAAACCCGGCGAAAATGAGGCTCAGGCGTGTTTTCCTGAAATTAATTTCCCAACCTTTATAATGTCTCTTAATGCATCTGCGTTCGTAAATCTTGGCATTCTTGACAATCCTTCTACCGGGAAAAAAGAAATTAATCTTGATCTGGCAAAACAGACTATTGATATCCTTTGTATGCTTGAAGAAAAAACCCGAGGAAATTTATCAAAAGACGAGGAAAGCATGCTGAAAAATATCCTTTATGATTTAAGAATAATTTATGTAAAGGAAAAGAAGTGAAGGAGGTATGTATGTGGATTAATAAATTAATAAATTCAATTACACGGCGCAGAGCCGTTTTTATGGTTTTATTCCTCATAATGATTATTCTGGGGATTTCCAGTTTAAATTCCGTTTCGGACGACAAGGCAAAAAGGGGCGGATCTGATATTTCACTTGCCGGAATGGTCTCATCAGTTACAGCGCCGAAACCGGCTGAAGTCCGGTTGATTCCCGAAAGTTTCAGCGCCCTGGCGGAAATGGCCAGTCCGGCAGTAGTAAATATCAGGACGGTTAGAACCGGGAAAACAGGAAATATATTCCGTCAGTTCCACAAGGGACCGTTCGGTGACGATGATCAGATGGAGGAATTTTTTAATAAATTTTTCAATCAGAATCAACCGAAAGAATTTAAGCAGCGAAGCCTTGGCTCAGGGTTTATAATTGATAAAGATGGTTATATAGTTACTAACAATCATGTGGTAGAAAACGCTGATAAGATAAAGGTTATCTTGAAAAACGAGAAGGAATTTGAAGCTGAAATAGTCGGGCGTGATCCCAATACGGATCTTGCTCTTATCAGGATAAAATCAGGATATAACCTGCCTGTTTTAAAAATCGGCGATTCGGATGCCCTGAAGGTGGGGCAGTGGGTGCTGGCGATAGGGAGCCCGTTTGGCCTGGAGCATACAGTTACAGCAGGAATAGTCAGCGCAAAAGGGCGTGTAATAGGCTCAGGCCCTTATGATGATTTCATTCAGACCGATGCTTCAATTAATCCGGGCAACAGCGGCGGTCCTCTTATAAATATGAGTGGTGAGGTTATAGGCATCAATACGATCATAATAGCAGGCGGACAGGGTATAGGATTTGCGATCCCGATAAATCTGGTTAAGGGAATCGTTGAGCAATTGAAGGAACACGGAGATGTAACAAGGGGCTGGCTCGGCGTGACGATCCAGGATTTGCCGGCTGACCTTGCAGAGTATATTGGAATCAAAGACGGGAAAGGCGTTCTGGTTTCTGATGTGATTCCCGGAGATCCTGCCGATAAAGCAGGGATCAGGCCAAAGGATATTATCATTGAGATTAACGGCCAAAAGATAGAATCAAGCAGGACCCTTTTAAAAATGGTTGCCGATATTGGCGTGGGAGATGTTGCTAAAATCAAGATATTGCGGGACGGCAAGGAAAAGACATTCCATGTGGAAGTAGCAAAAAGAATGGACGAAAAAATTGCATCAACAAAAGATTCAATGAAAGGGCAGGCGGATGAGACAGGAATCCGGGTTGCTAATCTGACACCTGAGATAGCCAAGCGTTTTGGCATAACTGAAAAAGAGGGTGTAATTGTTGCCGGAGTTGATTCCGACGGGGAAGGTGCTGAAGCGGGGATAGCGCCGGGCGACATCATCAGAGAGGTTAATCATCAGGCTGTAAAATCGGTAAAAGATTATACCGAAGCCATTGGAAAGATTAAAAAAGATGACACCTTTCAGATTCTCCTTTGGAGGTCGAAGGCCGGATATATTATTGCCAAGCTGAAGAAATAGGAGATAGTAAATAGTAGATAGTGAAAGTGTTTGAGGGGTCAGTAACCAGGGATCAGTGATCGGTTATCAGTAGTCGGGGACCAGAGGTCAGAAGTTACTAATAGTCTTCAGTCTATCTACCTTCGGCCTGTTCACCTGAATCCTCAAATCCTTCTATTAAAACTTAACTTCTAATACATAGCCATAAACCAGGAAAGAGTTGTTATTTGAAAATACTTTCGCCTGCAAAGATAAACCTGTTTTTGCATGTTTCGGGGAAAAGGCCGGATGGATACCATGATATAGTATCTTTAATTTGCTGTGTAAGCCTGTACGATGTAATATCTTTTGATTTTGGCGGAGGCATTACAACTGTCACGTGCACCGATCCTGAAATTCCCTGTGATGAAAGGAACCATGCTCTGAAGGCTGCGTCTCTTTTTCTCGGGAAATTCAGAACAAATGAAGGAGTAAGGATACATATTGAAAAAAATATTCCGGCAGGGGCTGGACTTGGTGGAGGCAGCAGCAATGCTGCTACTGTTTTATCGTGTTTAAACAGATGGTTCGGCAATCCTTTTCCTGTTGAAGAGATAATGGCAATGGGACTCGAGATCGGAGCTGATGTCCCGTTTTTTTTGTATAGAAAACCTGCTTTAGCAACCGGAATAGGTGAAAAGCTGAAAGAATATCCTCTGAAACTGCCCTATAAGATACTGATTGTCTACCCGGGATTTGGTGTATTAACGCAGGAAGTATATAATAATCTGAATTTGAGATTGACAAATTGCAAAAATAAACTTAAAAAACTCATTTTCGTACAGGAATTTCATGCAAAGCTTCTTTGCAATGATCTCGAATCCGTTACTGTTTCAAAATATCCTGAAATAAATGAGGCTAAAGAGGCCATTTTGAAACAGGGGGCAGCAGGGGCTCTTATGTCTGGAAGCGGATCGTCTGTATTCGGCCTTTTTCTCGATAATGACAGTGCAATAAATGCAGGGAATGTTCTTTCGAAAAACCGCAGGTGGCGGGTTTTTGTTGTTGATACAATATGTTAAAAAAAAGGTTCGAGGATTCAAGGGCTCAAGGGCGAAGGCGCTGAAAAGCAAGGGTCAAAGGCACAGAGGTGTGAGGCGTAAGTCGGATCACGAAATATGAAATCTGAAATATTTTAGCAATTTCATATTTTTAATTTGTTTCGGTATTCGATATTCGATATTCGGATTTTGTTATTTTAACACCGGACACTGGGGCGTCGTCAAGCGGTAAGACACAGGATTTTGGTTCCTGCATCCGGAGGTTCGAATCCTCCCGCCCCAACCAAGACAGCAAGTTGTTAGGAGCCGTTACGAAATAACTATTACATTTCAGACCATTTTGTTATGTGTTACGGTTCCTTATGCAGTTCACGAAGTTCCAATGTTACGGTTATTTTTGAACAACGGCTTAACCAATAAAAAATGAGAAAAAAATGAATGACTATGTGATTTTTTCGGGCAACTCAAATCCTGAGCTTTCAAACAAAATTTGTGATTATTTAAAAGTTCCGATGGGCGGAGCCAAGGTTAAAACCTTCAGTGATGGGGAGATCCAGATCGAAATAAATGAAAACGTCAGGGCAAAGGACGTTTTTGTAATTCAATCAACATGTTTTCCTGTAAATGAAAACCTTGTTGAGTTGCTTCTAATGATTGACGCATTAAAACGCTCTTCGGCGCGGAGAATAACCGCGGTTATTCCATATTACGGTTATTCAAGGCAGGATAAGAAGGTGGCTCCACGTGTTCCAATAAGCGCAAGATTGGTTGCCGATCTTCTAATTGTTGCGGGAACCAACAGAGTAATTACAATGGATCTGCATGCGGGACAGATTCAGGGTTTTTTTAATATTCCGGTCGACAACCTGTTTGCGGCTCCGTTTATTATTGAATATATAAAATCGACGTTTCGGAATAATCTTGTTATAGTCTCTCCTGACGCAGGAGGTGCGGAAAGGGCAAGGGCTTATGCAAAGCGTCTTAATTGCGACCTGGCTGTGATCGATAAACGACGTGAGGCTCCAAACAAGGCAAAAGCCATGTCGGTTATTGGAGAGGTGAGCGGAAAGATTGCAATAATTCTTGATGACATGGTTGATACGGCAGGTACCCTTACGGAGGCTTCGGCTGCAATTATGGAGAATGGAGCGAAAGAAGTTCATGCCTGCTGTTCGCATCCTGTTTTATCCGGTCCGTCAGTGCAGCGCATAAATGATTCGGCTCTAAAGAGCATTGTTGTAACCGATTCGATACCTTTGAGAGAAGAAGCTTTAAAATGCTCTAAAATTGAGGTATTATCAATATCAAAACTCGTCGGAGAGGCGATAATCCGTAGTTATAATGGAGATTCTGTGACCTCCCTGTTTGTATAAGACTTTTTAGTCGCAGCGGGTCAAAGGCACAGAGGCACAAAGCAAAATAAATCAGAAATTTAACATTTAACCAGAGACCAGAAACGAACGATTCAAGATAGTCGGGCAAATGAGGATGTTATGCAAAGGTCTCAATTAGGAGGAAATACTCTTGGAGTTAATACAGCTTAAAGCAAAGGTAAGAGAATTTGTCGGGAACAGTCCGGCCAGAGCATTGCGCCGCACGGGAGAAATTCCGGCTGTAATCTATGGCCCTGGGAAAGAGACGGTTTTGCTGTCGGTTTCAACCAAAGAACTTGAAGATATATTTAAAAAGTCAAATGTAGGACAGGTTATATTAAACCTCGAGATCCAAAACGGCGGCCTGCATACGAGAACTGCCATGATCAAGGAATTGCAAGTCCACCCTGTTTCAAGGAAATATCTGCATATTGATTTTTATGAAATTTCTATGGACAGAAAGATCAAGGTTAAAGTTCCCATTGTCACCAGAGGAATTGCAAAGGGTATTGATTTAGGCGGGATGCTTCAGGTTGTCCGGAGAGATATAGATGTGCTGTGTTTACCTGTCGGAATCCCTAAGGCAATCGAGATTGATATCACCGAACTTGATATTGGCGATTCAATACATGTAAGAGACATCCTGCTTCCTGAAGGAGTTGAGATTCCTGCGGATGTGAATTATACGGTAGTAACTGTTCTTGTGACCAAGGTAGAAGAAAAGGTTGCTGAAGAAGAAGGTGAGGTTGCAGAAGAAACCGAAGTCAAGGAAGAAACAAAGACCGGCGGAAAAGAATAACGAATTCCCGTGTAGGCCGTTGTTAAAAAATAACCGTAACATTGAACCGAAACAGTGAACGCATTTCCCGCAGCTTAGCTGCGGGAAATCTTCAATCCTTGGACCCTGGAATCCTGGACCCCTTTCTCCCAACTAATCTTCATGTCCGGCGCGGGCACAACGAAGCATGAGAATACAGAAACCATGAGCCAGAATAACCAGAGTATTGTTTTTATTCTGTATCCTGAATTCGGACTCCTTTATTCTCATATAAAATTGGGAGAAGAACCCGAAATTATTTCTTAACTTACTAACAGAATAATTTATGCCAGATAAAAGAGTTTGCCTGTTTGCTGGGCTGGGTAATCCCGGTGATACATATGCCAAAACCCGTCATAACGCAGGCTTTATGGTGGTTGATGCATTGTCGGAGGCGTTTTCGATTCCGGTTGAGAAAAAAAAGTTCGAAGCGGTATATGGGCGCGGGATAATAAAAGGGATTGATGTTGTTCTGGCAAAGCCGATGGCCTATATGAACAGGAGCGGTCCCCCGGTTCAAAACCTTTCGAATTATTACAAAATATTACGCGAGGATATGCTGATTATTTATGATGACATAGACCTTGCTTTTGGAAGATTAAAAATAAATGTAAAAGGGGGGCATGGAGGTCACAAAGGCATAAAATCGATAATAGATACTTTTGGAGGAGATGATATTCCAAGGCTCCGCATAGGTGTCGGGCGTTCCGAATCCGGGATCAGTGTTTCCGACTATGTTCTGGGACGGTTCAGCGATAAGGAAAAAGATGATCTTGACCGGATAATAAAAACGGCCCGGGATGCCGCAGTTACGGTCCTTTGTGATGGAATAACGGAAGGGATGAACATGTTTAACGAAAAAAACCCATAAGTGCACAAGCGCTAGGCATGAGAAGTAAGTTGTGGCGAGGCATAAGGCGGGAGGTGCAAGGCTAATAAAGAGGTCGGGGTCAGGGAATCAGTGGGATAGTGAGTCTGATCACGAACATCGAACTACGAAGAACGAACCAGAAATCAGAAAATAAAGAAACAGGCTGAAGGCTGAAAATATAAAGGATTGGCGTGTCCATATGGCGCCAATCCTTTTTTATTTGCTTGTTTATGAAAAGTATGTTAAATGTAAATCGTATTTTGTATGAAAATAGACGTTTCTATTAATAATCTTGCATGATGGAGTAATATCAAAAAATAATATGAGCCCAAAAATAAACGGTAAACAGGTTAAAGTGCAGGTGCTGGCTAAAAGAAAAGATGTGCGTGCGTTCCGTGTAGGAGATCTTGCAGTCTATCCGGCGCACGGGGTCGGGCGAATTGAGGCAATTGAAAACAAGGTTGTAAACGGAGAAAAGCACGATTTCTATATCATCAAGGTTCTTGAAAACGGCATGGTTATCATGATCCCGACATGGAATGTAGATTCGGTCGGATTAAGGGATGTGATAAGTGAACGGGAAGTCCCCAAGATTTATGAGTTCATGAAAAACAAGAAAGACGCGCCTGTTGACAGCCAGACATGGAACCGGCGATACAGGGACTACATGGATAAAATTAAAACCGGTTCACTCTACGATGTCGCGGAGGTTTTCAGGGATCTTTATCTTTTAAAGCTTACAAAGGATCTTTCTTTCGGAGAGCGAAAGCTTTATGATACAGCCCAGACTCTCCTTGTCAAGGAACTTTCGACCGCAAGGAACACCAGCGAAGACAAGATATTTTCAGAGATCGAATCGTTGTTTGTTCACGATGAGCAAAGTCTTTAAATAAGGCGTGAGGCGAAAGGCGTGAGGCGAAAGGCGAAAGGCGAAAGGCTGTTAGCTAAAAGCCTACAGCCTAACAGTTTACAGTCTATTTGCTTTCGGCCTTTTGTCTGTTCACCTGAACCCTTGAACCCTCAAATCCCGGGCCCCTTACATGGTGATTTTGTTATTTGTGCTGACGAATCCGCTTCAGGGCAGCGTCTTGACGTGGTTGTCTCCTCATTAATACCATCCTGTTCCAGATCCATTGCCGCCTCCCTCATCCTGAGCGGAAAAATAACCGTACAGGATAATGTAAAAAAACCAGGATACAGAGTCAGATGCGGCGATAAGATATCCGGGACTATTCCCGACCCAGAGCCTGGCAGGTACCTTCCCGAACCCATAGAATTGGATGTTCTGCACGAGGATGCGGATATTATAGTAATAAACAAACCGCCTGGTATTGTTGTTCATCCTGCTCCGGGCCATTATTCAGGTACCATTGTCAATGCCCTTTTGTTTCATTGCCACGATCTTGCCGGAATCGGCGGTGAAATGAGACCTGGGATTGTTCACAGACTGGACAAAGACACATCGGGAGTGCTTGTAGCCGCAAAAAACGATTTTGCACATGCTTTTCTCTCTTTTCAATTCAAGGAAAGAAAAATCAAAAAAAAATACGTGGCTCTTGTTTATGGGAGTATGGAACAGGATTCCGGTTCGATTGTGCTTCCGATCGGAAGACATACTTCAGACAGAAAAAAAATGTCTGTTGTAACCCGCAAACCAAGAATTGCTGAAACGTACTGGAAAGTTGTTGAGCGTTTAGGGGTTGTGTCTCTTATAAGCATCGATTTAAAAACAGGCCGAACACACCAGATAAGAGTTCACTGCTCTGCAATAAAACACCCTGTTGTAGGAGATCAGGTCTATGGGCACACCAGGATTAAAGCGCCCAATACAAATAATAGAGAGAAACAAGAGCTCTTAAAATCAGTTAAAAGGCAGATGCTTCATGCTTGGCGCATAAGATTCTGCCATCCTTCCACAAAGAAGACAATGGAGTTTGAAGCTCCTATCCCTAATGACATGGCGGAACTTATAGATTCACTGAAAGCGATGAGTAGGCAGGAGGTATAAGTCGTGAGACGTAAGGCGTAAGTCGTGAGGCGGATCATATGAAACACGAGTCATAACCCTTTGAACCCACGAATTCTGGGCCCCTTTCTCTCAACTAATTGGGAGAAGAATCTGTGATCAAGCCATACCTTTGAAAGCAAAAAATGCAAGGGAAAGAAGTCCTGCAGTCACAAGGCCTATCGAAGTATCCTGAAGCGGTTTCGGAACCCTTGCAAGCATTATCCGTTCGCGCACTCCTGCAAAAAGTATCAGTGCAAGGCCGAATCCTGCAGAATATGCAAAAGAAGATACAAGGCATTCGATGAAGGTATATTCCTCCTTGATATTTATCAGGCAGACACCCAGAACCGCACAGTTTGTTGTAATAAGAGGGAGAAAGATGCCAAGTCCTGCATAAAGGGCCGGGATGCTCTTCTTTAAAAACATTTCCACGAACTGAACAAGGGCGGCAATAACAAGTATGAAAGACATTGTCCTTAAGAATTCAAGCCCGAATTTTCTTAAAATAAACATCTCGGTCAGCCAGGTGATGGCTCCGGCCAGGACGAGAACAAAAATAACGGCCATTGCCATTCCGACAGCTGTCTCCATTTTCTTTGACGTTCCCAGAAAAGGACAGTTTCCGAGGTATTGCATCAGCAATATGTTGTTTATAAGTATACAGCTTATGGCTAGCAGAACATAGTCACCCATAATGACTCCTATTTTTTGCCAATGGTATTCATTACGCAAAGCATGAGCCCGAGACACACAAATGCGCCGGGCGCTTCCACCATGAAATTAAAAGGTTGAAAAGAAGGGCCGAAAATCTGGGTTCCATAAAAAGTCCCGCTTCCTAAAACCTCCCGGATTGCCGCAAGAGCAGTTAAAGAGATCGCAAAGCCAATTCCAAGGCCAAGTCCGTCTGCAAAGGAAGGTATTATCCCATTCTTGTAAGCAAACGCTTCCGCGCGGCCGAGAAGAATGCAGTTAACAACGATGAGTGGTATGAATATACCCAGTTTCAGAAAGAGCGGGTAAGTATAGGCCTGCATCAGGAGCTCGACAACAGTAACAAAAGTCGCAACAACAATGATAAAACATGCAATTCTTACCTTTGAAGGGATAATTTTCCGCAACATCGAAACCAGGACGTTGGATCCGACAAGAACGAAAATAACGGCAACCCCCATTCCAATAGCATTTTCGACTGTTTTTGTAACCGCGAGTGTCGGGCATAAGCCGAGCACAAGCCGGAATGGCGGAATTTCAGCCCACAATCCTTTTGTAAATTCCTGAGTTAAGGTCTTTGCCATCTGCTTCTCCCTATTTAAATCCCTTCAATTTTTCCGCAAGCTGTGGTTTCAGACTTGTATAAGTTTTTACAGCATCAGTAACAGCGCCTGCGACACCCTTGGAGGTGACGGTAGCACCTGAAATGGCATCGACCTGCCCACCCTCACTTTTGACTTTGAAATCGCCCGCAAGGGGAAGCCCTTTGAATTGAGCTGCAAAACGAGGGTCTGTCTGGGCTCTTGAGCCGATTCCGGGTGTTTCACTGTGAGTGGTAACGCCTATGCCAATGATCTTGTCGTCTGCAACATTGACTCCAAGCATAATGCCAAAATCTCCGCCAAAACCCTTTCCTGTGGATTCAAAGACAACGGTTTCTGCTTTTCCGTCGAATTTTCCCACAAAGAAACTTTTTTCGGTTTCCCCGACTTTGATTTTGAAACGGTCGGCAATCGGATCATTCGATGATCCTTTTAAAATATTACGGATTGCCGGCCCTTTGACAAACTCAAGCTGCTGGTTCTCAATCTTTTCCATTGTTTCATTTCGAAGTGCAGCAAGGAGTCCGCCCGAAAAAGAGCATAAGACGGTCAGAACTATTATCATTTTGAGCATTTCACGCATGACTGCCGACCTTTCCAAGGGCTTTCGGTCTGATCTTGTCTAAAAGCGGATTAGCCAGGTTCATGAGAAGAATCGCAAAAACCGCACCGTCAACATGGCCTCCGATGTTTCTGATGAGAATAATCATGACTCCGGCTCCTGTCCCGTAAATCAGCATCGAAACAAAATTGACTGGAGACGAAGAGTCTTCGGTTGTGAGAAAAAAAGCACCCAGCAGAGTGTTTCCGGTTAAAAGGTGAAACATGGGTCCGGCAAAGCGGGCAGAATCAGACAGGTGAAAAAGAAAGGAAGTAATCAGAAGACCGGCAAGGAAAGAAACAGGTATTTCCCACCGTATAAAACCCATTACAATAAGATAGATTCCGCCGAGAAGAAGGGCAAGACCAAAGGCCGATCCGATGCTGCCTGTCTGCTGTCCTATAAAAAGATTGAAGAGATTAAAGGAGTCGACTGCAGCGGGGCCTCCATGCTTCAGGGCGGCAAGAGGATATGCCGCCTGAAAACCGAAGTCGTAATTCAAAAGAGCATAATCGATATTAAATAAATTCTTCCAGGATAGTGTGAGTATGGCAATTCCTATCAGTGCTGGATTGAAAGGATTTCCGCCTATTCCTCCGTATATGTGCTTTCCGACCACCATCGCGACAAAGGTTCCCGTTATAACCGTCCACCAGGGAGTTGTTGCGGGAAAAAGCATGGCGAGCATCATTCCGATTAATGCCGCATTTCCGTCGCCGATTGTAGTCGGCTTCCCGGTTAAGCGGTTTATCAGGTATTCCCATATAATTGCAGAAGAGATTGAAAGCGCGACAACTCCGACCGCAGGAATTCCGTACAGGTAAAAGCCGTGTAGAACGGCAGGGAGCGCCGCAAGCATTATGTGATAACTCCGGGTCGATATCTTGCTCCCGCTGTGCAAAAAGGGGGCATGGGAAACAATCAGTTTTTTCCGATCAGACATTTGCCGCCTCCGTTAGTTTGATACCGGCAAGTTCATGTTTGGCAAGCTTAATGTATTGCAATAAAGGCATCCTTGATACGCAGACATAAGCGCAAAGGCCGCATTCAATGCATGAATAAAGGTCATACTGTTCCGCCGCTTCCTGATATCTTTTTGTCTCGAGATATCTGACAAGCATATTTACAGGAACATTCGTCGGGCATATCCTTATGCATTCCCCGCAGTTTATGCACGGGTAGTCCGAAAAAGGCTCAATTGAATTTCCGTCCTGGATCATGATTGCATCGGTTGAGGGCAGAACAGGATAATCTTCCGAATAAATGCAGGAGCCTGTCATCGGTCCGCCTGTTATCAGCCGGTCTCCGTAATTAATATTGATGTTCAGGGCTTTTAAAACATCTCCTGCCGGTGTTCCTATTCGAGCTGAAACAAGTTTTTTCTCATCCTTGTATATTACGGTTATTATTTTTCCGGTCGGGATCCGGTTGTGTAAAAACGCCTCTCCCAGAGATGCAACTGCTTCTGCGCTTATCATGCATATTCCTGTATCTTCAGGAGTTTTTCCAGCAGGAATTATCTTGCCGAGCAGATCCCTGATAATAAGCTGCGGGAAGGCGGAAGGGTATCGGACGTCGATATTTTTGATCTCAGCCCCGATATGGCCGTATCCCTGAACGAATTCACTGCGGACCGCGATGACAATATTGTTAATTCCGGGGATAGATTTTAATATTTCAATGCCTCTTTTTATCTCTCCCTGTTTTGATTTTATAATATGCTGGTTTGTGACAACTAGCAGGTCTGCATCAATACCAGTAATAATGATTGTGTTGATTTTTTTCTCGGGATCAAAAAGGTTGTTTACGGGCAGATTTCCGGGCAGGCATGAAAGGTAATTCCTGACCGATTCGAGAGGCCGGCCGGCCGTCTCTTTTCCGAACGAATCGTCAAAATCATCTTCTGAAACATCTATTGAAATTGCTGTACAGGTTTTTTCGAAATTGCCAACATACGGAGATATATCTGTTATCGTGCCTGAAACCGTTGAAACAGCATACTCTGCGGAATCTGCAAAAAGAGATATTTTCTGCCCCGTTTTTACCTTATCTCCTGCCTTGAATGACAGCCGCTTCTTTCCATCAGATATCCCATTAAAAAAAATAACGGCTTTTCCCGGAACCGGAATGATTGCAGGTTTGCAGGCCGGATCAATAACGTCATATTTAAGATACGGTTTTTTAATCATGGATCAGCATTCGTCCCTTCTCCGCCGCTGGCGGAACCCCTCGTATCCTTCTTGGTTAAAATTTTCACTTTGTATTTATGTAGCTTTGCCCCATTCTTTTCTGACCCCCGGCCCCTGATCCCCGGTTCCCCCTTCAGTCTCCAGTCTTCAGCCTCCGGCAAAATGACACCAGTTGCATCTTTTATCTTTTTCGGCGGGGCCTGCTTCAGCTTTTACATGGCATTTCTCGCACTGACCGTGAAACGCATCCGTTTTTTTTGTCAGTTCAATGCCTTCATAATCATCGGAGTTATGACACTCAAGACAGGTTTTCGGGGCAGGTGCGCCCTCTTCAGAATTTATATGGCAGTCACCGCAGGCACGAATGGAAGATTCATCTCCTTCGGGGTGATGGTGGCAGTCGCCGCATGAAAGAGCATAACCTTTTTCTGAAACATGGGTTTTATGGTCAAAAAAAACTTTTCCGGCAAGGCTTTTAAACATGATTCTCACCGGCTCTCCATGGGTTCCGGCAGGAAACGCCGAAAAGCTGATTATACCGACTATAAAAAGGATAACAGCAAGAGAGTACGCAAATTTAACTTCCTTATTTGAACTCATTATTAAGTCCTTTTTAATTGAAACTTCCCGCCGTAAGCAGCGGGGTTAATGCTCGCTGTTTCGGTTCACAGTTCACTCCGCCCAGGCGGATTCATTGCTGAAAGTCTAACTTTGGTTCTCTGCTCTTTTTTTTAACAGGCTTCTCCTAGCACATTAAAAGAACGCTTTCAAGAATATTTTATGATAAAATAAATATAATGCAGGCTGAACCAATTAGTCGTATTTATAATGGCTTATTTGTTTTGATATAAACCCAACACTCCTGCTGGAGGACCCGGGCAGGTTCAGTGCGGTCGACAAAAACCAGAAAGGCAGGTAAATAACATGGAGTCGTGAGATGGGGTCGTCAGGGTTTGATGGATGTCCGCCTCAGGGCGGATTGCAGGAGGAAAGGAAAAGCTTCCGGTGTCTCGCATCAGTCCATACCCCGGCCTTTGAGGGGGTGTTATGAAAAAGTCTCTCTACAAACCCCGCATTTGCCGCATGAATTCATAGGGCAGGGGAGTGATCCCTTTTGGAGCAGAGCCTTTTTATATTCTTTAATCAGGAAAGATTTGTTAATTCCATTATCTATGAAGTCCCAGGGCAATAATTCGTCAAAGAGTCTTTCCCTGTGTATGTAAAAATCAGGGTCAAGGGGTGAAGCTTTTAATGTCTTTGCCCAGTTGCCCCTGTTTGAGTTCGCGAGCGACAGGATGCCTGATACCCTGCGGTCTCCTCTTGAAATAAAAGCCTGAAGATAACTTCTTTTAGGCGGTTCGAAATCAGTACGAATATTTGCTTCCTTCCTGAGGCCCTCCTTTATGTGCGTTATTTTCTCTTTTAACGACATCAGGCCGTCCATGGGAACCCACTGGAATGGTGTAAAAGGTTTGGGGACAAAGGGGTTTATGCTTACCGTGATTTGTCCGATCCGCTTTTTTATCCTGCTTGAAGCAAGAAAACGTTTTTTAATTTTCCGGCAGAGTATTACTATCTCTTCAACATCATCCATGGTTTCGGTGGGAAGGCCTGTCATGAAATAAAGTTTAATATTTGGAATTCCGCCTTCGACTATTGTTTCTGTTGCGGCTAAGATTTGTTCCTCCGTTATTCCCTTGTTAATAACTTTACGCATTCGCTGTGAGCCGCCGTCCGGGGCAATTGTTGCGGTTTTGACCCCGCTCTTTTTGAGTGCAGAAACAAGCTCTACGGAAAGCGCATCCGCCCTTAAGGAGCTGAAGGATATTTTAGCTCCCTTGGCCTGAGCAATACCACAAAGTCCTGTAATTCCAGGAAGATCTGAAACAGCGGCCCCTACAAAGCCTATCTTGTCTGTTAAGTCGGCTCCCTTCTCAATACATTTTTCCAGGCAGGAAACGGTTCTGAATCTCGGAGGCCTGTAAATGTAACCTGCGCTGCAAAACCTACAGCCATGAGGGCATCCCCTCGATACTTCGATTAAAAAAGTCCTGTCAAAGGTGGTATGCCGGGATAGAATGCTGCTGCATGTGTTTATCGTCGAGATATCTTTTAAATAAACACGACTGATTTTTTCAGGCAGATCGGGAAATATAGGATAAAATGAAGCAAGGGTTCCGTCTTTGTTGTAGGATGCATCATAAAATGCCGGAACATATATGCCAGGCAGATTCTTTGCGATTTTCAGTAAAATGTTTTTTTTCCCGGTTCCCGGTTCATACAACCCGAAGAAACGCTCAATTATACCTTCCGCTTCACCAATGAAAAAGCAGTCAATGAATTCTGAAACAGGTTCCGGGTTTATGAAACAGGCAACTCCCCCAGCCATGACAAGAGGATGGGGGGTTCCTCTGTCGATGGCTTTCAGGGGGAGTCCTGCTCTTTCGAGGATTGAAAGAATATTTACAAAATCGTTTTCAAAAGAGACGGAAAAAGCAATTATATCAAAATCGGCAAGCCGTCTTGATGATTCTATGGTTTGCACCGGACTTGTGTCGGTTTCCGGCAGAAAAGCCCTTTCACATAGAACAGAATCAAGCCCGTTTAAAAGATTATATACAGCGTGAAAACCGAGATTTGACATTCCGAGTTGATAGATATTAGGATAGACAAGGGCTACCCTGACATGTCCTTTCCATTGTTTCCGGACAGCGCCTGTCTCGGAATCTGAATAAAGCTTTATTTTTCTGTTTTCTTTCCATGCCATTGATTGATCGTTTCAAATAAAGCCGAATATCGAACTTCGAATATAGGACATCGAATATCGAAGGGAACAGAGGATTCAAATGAATAGGCCGAAGGGATATAGACTGAAGACTATTAGTAACTTCCGACCCCTGATCCCAGGTTCCCGCTTTGTGCCTATGTGCCTCTGTGCCTTTGACCCTACGTACTTAACCGCCTAATCAGCTTTTTTTCTTAAAAAAGTCGGGACATCAAGGTCATTATTGTCAATAACCAGTCCCTTATAACCCCTGTATGTTGCGCCTCCCGATTCTCCGACAGCTTGTTGCCGACGTATGAAAGTTGGTTCATCATAAAATGCGGCGTTTTTCATGTCTTCAATCGTCAGGCTCCTCACTTTTCCCCTTATGGCTGATTTATCCTCTTTTCCCGGTTTGATTTCCTCATTTGGCTGGCCGATTCCGGTTGCTATAACAGTTACCCTCATATCATTCCCGAGGCTGTCATCTATTGCTGTTCCCCATATTATGTCGGCATCTTCGCCTACTTCCTTGAAAATTCTGTCCGAGGCCTCGGTCATTTCTTCCATTGTGAGGTCGCTGCTGCATGTTATGTTCATCAAAACGCCTTTGGCTCCTGCGATTGAAATATCTTCCAGCAGCGGATGGGATATTGCGCGTTCGGCTGCTTCAACCGCCCTGTTTTCTCCGGTTCCGATTCCGATGCCCATTATTGCCATGCCGGCCTTCGACATTGTCGTTTTTACATCAGCAAAATCAAGGTTGACAAGACCCGGCATCATGATCAGGTCCGTAATTCCCTTAACCGAATGGAGAAGAACTTCGTCGGCTTTTATAAACATTTCCAGCGCTTTTGCATTTTTCGAAGCAAGG
>Ga0268284_1000772_pt1 | contig 19314 bp, 13 predicted proteins | sample saktaG_14_FD_190137 | JGI IMG/M metagenome (GOLD analysis project Ga0268284, IMG submission 190137) | Saline water microbial communities from Sakinaw Lake, British Columbia, Canada - sak_2013_06_06_40m | ecosystem: Environmental > Aquatic > Non-marine Saline and Alkaline > Saline ...
TCATTGCTGGTGGGGTTCATGGAGAGTTCGGACATGGGCATCTCAATGATACGCTTGATTTCAAGGGGATCCTCATCCTCGTTGAGCGGTTCCATGTAGAGTGTGAGCTCAACGGCCTTGGGAATACTGTTCGAAAATTTCCATTCATCCTGCCAGTTGGGCAGTTCGTTTTTCTTGGGTTGCGTCTTGTCCAATACGCGGCAGTTCATTCCAATCACGCGCGGTGCGAGGATGAAGTCTGCGACCTCCTCCTCGGGTTTGAAATCTTCAAGTTGAAGATCGATTCGCCAAGCCCTGAGCGCAAGACCTTTTTCTTCAGCACCGTTGCGCTCGCCATCAAAAACGGACAGTGAAACGCGATGGGGGGATTCGGCGAATCCGCACTCTTCTCCGACCAGCGCAGGCCCCATCTTGACCCAGCTTATGGAATCGCGCGCTGTTGCGTCTTCGCCGTTGTCGATGAGCGTGAACCCGTATTTATAGTCTTGTTTGCCGAGGTCGGGATAGTAAGCGGAACGGAGGCCGGAGACAACCTGGTCAATGACATAGTCCGCCTGACCCATGGTGTTGGACATCTCCTGCCCGGCGCGCCAGCTTTGAACAATGGAATCAAAACTGAAAAACGAGATCAGCATCATCACGGAAAGAATCGAGATGGCCACGACAATTTCAACAAGCGTGAAACCGCTGCGAGAGAATGTGGATACACGGGAATATTGGAATATTGGAATGTTGGAATGACGGGGAAACTGAATACCGGCTTTTGGAGGGCCACGCTTTGTCGTGGCCGGACGCGACAGAGCGCGTCCCTCCCGATAGAGCCTTCTTTCAGTATTCCAATATTCCAACATTCCATTATTCCTTCTGTTACTTTTTCGTGGGCGCATTCTTTGTTTGCCGGACATAACGAAGCAGTTCTTCACGGTCATCTTCGTCCGGACCCCATGAGACAATGGAACGCACAATAAAAAGGCCATCATCCACCTGGTTCATTTCTAAATTTCTTTCGTCGACCGTACGTTCAAAGGTGTAACGTTCCAGTATTTCCTGCATCTGCTGGCTTGGGTCCTCGAGGAGTTCCACGGCGCTGATGGAATCGACAGGGAGATCATTTTCAACATCGGACGTTGCTTCGATGGGATACTTGAGATCCACGAGGGAAAAGATGTATTGGGTTTCCTGAAACTGCTTGGAGAGGGTCATCATGTGCGCGCAGTTACCGACACCGGTCAGCAACACCATGATCCCGCTTGCCAGGATCATCGTGGCAATCAGAATTTCAATCAACGTAAATCCTGTGCGGGGTGTTCTCATTCCTTGTCTTTTTCATCCTCTTCAATTTTGGCTACGCCCAGACGGTCGATGATGATGTTCAGGGTATAGACATCGGAACCCTCTCCGTCTCCGGAAATCTGAACGCGGTAGGGTCGACAGGTCCCATTGCTGCGATAGAGGATCTGTGTTTGCGAGGATACCTCTTCCATTTCATTCGTGACGGCGTTGTCCTCCGCCTTAAAGGCTATTCGGATCCGCGAATGCCAGCCATCATCAATCACATCCTCGTATCCGCCAAAAGTGATTTTAACCTGTTCGTATTTTTGTTGCGTTTCGACATCCGCCATGCTGTAGGCTGCGCCGCCAGTCGACTCCGAGTCCTCAAGCGCGGCTGCCGCTGCGGCTTCTTCGTCTGCCAGCGTGTTGGTCGTTGCAAATGCTTTTGCGGAGACAAGGCTATCACGGGAGGAGTCTGCTCCGTTTTGCGCCACCCGCAACTGGCCATTTTCCGTAAACGAAAACTGTATGGGCTTTTGATGCAATACCGCCATGGTACGCGCGTAGCGGGAGAGCTGAACAAATCCCCGCGCTGCGCTGCGCACATTTGCGGCTTCCGAGCCACCGGCGATGTTTGTTGTGATGAGTGCGGCCATGATGCCGAAAATCACCAAAACAATCAAAAGTTCAATGAGCGTGAAGCCTTGTCTCTGGGAGTGAAAATACATTAGTTCGTTAAATCGTCCTCGCCACCGAATTCACCGTCAGGACCTGCAGAGGTGATCTTAATTTTCTTGCCGCTCTTTTGGAATTGGAACTGAGTACCCCAGGCATCGGTGATATTACCTTCCTTGAGCAATCCGGGCTTGTCGTCTGTGCCCGCGGTCAAGTCTTCAATGGCATTCGGGAACTTGCCGTTATGTTGCATGGAATAGATCTGTGCCGCCTTTTCAATCTCCGCGATACTGGTGCGGGTCGCAGTGATACGCGCCGTCTCGATATGTTGCATGACGTTCTGGACAGCTACAGCGGCAAGAATGCCCAGAATGGTAATTACCACCAAGAGTTCGACGAGTGTAAAGCCGCTGCGGCGGTTGCGTTTTTGTTCGTGTTCGTAATTTTTGTTATTCATTTTTGTTTTTCCTTTTGGGTAGGCACGGGGGTCTCCCCATTTGATCGGGTAGGCACAGGGGCCCACCCTTACTTGGCTCCTATTGCGTTTGTGACTTTGAAAACGGCCATCAGGATACTGATTGCCACGAAACCAACGATACCGCCGATCACGATGATCAGGATCGGTTCAAGCGCATTGGTGAAAATTTTGATATTGCGGTCCATTTCACTTTCATAACGGCGTCCGATATGGCCGAGCGACCGTGGCATGTCGCCAGACTGCTCGCCGACCGTGAGCATATCCGTCATCATCTTAGGGAATACTGTGCTCGCGGCGAGCGGTCCTGAAATGCTGGTGCCGTCTGTCACACGCTGGCGCGCAGTACGCAGGGCGCCGGCAATCACGTCGTTACCGCAGGTTTCCTCTGCGATCTTCAGCGCCTGTAAGACATTCACGCCGTTGGAGAGCAGGGTCTTCATGGTGTAGGCCAGAGATGAAAAGGCACCTGAGGCGATGATCCCCTTGATGAGTGGCGTGCGCAGCTTGAGTCCGTCCCACTTGAAATGGCCTTCTGGCGTCTTGATGTAACGTTTTAGCATGACTACGCCAGCAATAATCGCGAAGACGAGGAAGATGCCATATTTCATCAGAAAATCGCTGGTGCCCATGAGAATACGTGTGGGCAAGGGAAGTGTCACACGCGCGGCGTCAAAGATATTCTTAAATTGCGGCAGCACCTTGACCATGGTGAAGATCACGGTGACAACGCCGAGAATCAAGACGACGATCGGGTAGGTCATGGCGGATTTAATTTTCGATGTCATGTTCTCGTTCCGCTCGTAATGTTCAACGAGCCGGCGTAAAATTTCGATCATCGCTCCAGACGCTTCGCCCGCCCGGATCATGTTGCCAAAAAGAGGAGGGAAGGTGGTGGGGTGTGCCGTGACGGCATCTGAAAGTTGTTCGCCGCGCACAATACGGTCACGCAGGTCACCCGCAATAATATTTTGAGGGGAGTCGGCTTCTCCCTGACTGGCGAGGCAGTTAAGCGCAGAGCCGAGGGTCATCCCTGCTTCGATCAGGTCCGCCAACTCAGAGGTGAAGAGCAGCACCTCCACAGATTTCATACGCGGCTTGGCGTTTCCGATTTTCAGTTTCCAAACCGATTGAGTCTTTTGCTTTGTTTTCGCCGACTTGGTCTCAATAACGGAAATCGGACGATAACCAAGCTTTTCAACCGCCACCATGGCTCCGCGACGTTCACCCGCCTCGACAGTGCCTTCGAGTTTGCGTCCTTCCTTGGACATTGCTGTGTAGTTAAAAGTTGCCATTACTCAGTATCCTCTGTGACGCGGATGAGTTCCTCCACGGAGGTCATGCCGCGGAAGGCTTTGATCCAGCCATCTTCGCGCAGCGATTTCATGCCGCCTCGCAACGAGGCTTCACGGATGACAGCCGAAGGCTTGCGCCCGATGATGAGCGATTCGATCTCTTCGTTGACGACCAGCAATTCAAAGAGGCCGCCACGGCCCTTATACCCGGTCTTCTTGCAGTACTCGCATCCATTGGCCTCGAAGACATTTGGCGAGCTGGGCGGATAGGGGAGGTCATACCATTTCAGATCCAGCGGTATTTCACGCCGGCATTTGGGACAGAGGCGACGTACGAGACGTTGAGCCATTACGCCAGCCAAAGCCGAGGCCACCAGGAAGGGTTCCGCGCCCATATCAATCAGACGCGGGATGGCGCCTGCAGAGTCGTTGGTATGCAAGGTGCTGAGCACCAAGTGCCCCGTGAGCGATGCATTGATGGCGATTTCCGCGGTTTCGCCGTCACGAATTTCGCCGACCATGATGATGTCAGGATCTTGACGCAGGAAGGCGCGGAGCGCTCGTGCGAAGGTGAGTCCGATGTCCTGTCGCACCAGCACTTGATTGATGCCGGGCATTTCATATTCGATCGGATCTTCCGCAGTCAGGATACGCACCTGCATCTTGTTGATCTCATGCAGGAAGGCGTAGAGGGACGTTGATTTGCCAGATCCTGTGGGGCCTGTGACCAAGATAATGCCGTTCGGTCGGTTGATGAGTTTGACGATATGCGCTTGGTCGCGGTCGTTGAACCCGAGATCGTGAAGCTTGACGAAGTTGCCTGATTTTTGCAAGAGACGCAAGGAGATGGATTCGCCATACGCGGTGGGCATGGTTGAGACACGAATATCAATATCGTCATTGTTCAGTCGCACTCCGATACGTCCGTCCATGGGCAGACGTTTTTCAGCGATATCCAAGTTCGCCATGACCTTGATACGCGAAATGATAGCGGCTTTCAGTTTGTTCAACTGGGGAGGGACATCCACTTTGTGCAGCATGCCGTCGATGCGGTAACGGATACGCAGTTCAGCTTCCATCGGTTCCACGTGGATATCCGTTGCGCCTTGGCGGTCGGCTTCGGAAATAATCTGGTTCACGAATTTGACAATGGACGCTTCCGCGCCCATTTCATTCACATCGATCTTTGAGATAGACGCGATGTCAGAATCGACTTCGTATCGTCCATCCTCGATCATCTTTTCGATGGCATCCGCACCCACACCGTAATACTTTTGGATCGCCTTATTGATTTCCTCGCGCGGTGTCAGGGAAACTTTGATGGGGCATCCCGCAGCTAAGCGCAACCCATCGGTCATCGCGATGTTAAACGGATCACACGCGGCAACTTTTAAGCTTCCATTTTCAAGGGCTAGCGGCAGTACATTATACTGGTAGACTGCACGGGCAGGGAGGCTGGTCAACGCCTCATCGGTTGGTCGAACATCCGCAAGGTCGAGATAGGGGAAGCCAATAATGGAGCCGATGCGTTTCAGAAACTCATCTTCACGGGCAAGGCCCAGTCGCACGATTATACCCGGAATTCCTGATCCATCCGAACGGTCCGCAGCCAAGATTTGCGATATTTGCAACTCGCTGAAGAGTTCAGTCCGTTTCAGGACGAGTGCGGCAAAGGCATCTGTTGAGGTTGACATAGTGTTACTTTTCGAGTTGTTTATCGGATAAAGAGCATTTCTTGGTAGGTCGGCAAAGGCCAGATTTCATCGGAGCAGATGCGCTCTAACGCATCAGCGATCCGACGTGTGTGATTCATGATGGGAATTATGATTTCAAGCACATAGTGTGCCTTTTCACGAAAGGAGAGGTCTTGGGGAACACACAAGGCGGCTTCCAACCTGTGTATGATCGACTGGAATTCTGCAAACAGCGTGGTGACTTCATCCAGGGTCGCTGTACAGCATCCCTTGTTGAGCGCCGCCAATGCGACTGCGGTGTTGGCAAGCTGTTGCTGATATTTCACGACAGCAGGGAAGATCATGGTGCGGGCCATCATGAGGCAGAGACGGGCCTCGATGAGGATGTCTTTGACGTATTTTTCGCGATAGAGTTCAAAGCGGCTTTCGGCTTCGCGGCGATTGAGCACACCATATTTTTCAAAGACTTTGTAAGTGGCTTCGCACTCCATGGCGTTCAGCGCTTCTGGCGTGGAGATCGCGTTGGGCAGTCCGCGGTGTGCCGCTTCTTCGCGCCACTCCTGTGAATAATTGTCACCATTGAAGATGATACGCCCGTTTTCGCGGATGATGGATTGCAATAATTTCTGGACAGCGTTATTGAATTTTTTCGGATCCTTGACCTTTTCGAGCTCCGTTGCCACGTAGTCGAGCGACTCGGCGACAATGGTATTGATCACCAGTTGGGGGCCGGCAATCGACTGGCTTGAGCCGACGGCACGAAACTCGAAGCGATTGCCAGTGAAGGCAAAGGGGCTGGTCCGGTTCCGGTCAGTCACGTCCTGCGGAATCGATGGGAGCGTATCCACGCCGACATGCAGGATGCTCCCTTTCTTTGACTTTGTGGCTTCCCCCAGTGCGATTTGCGCATAGATGTCCGTCAATTGATCGCCAAGAAAAATAGACATAATGGCCGGAGGCGCTTCGTTTGCGCCCAGGCGATGGTCGTTGCCCGCATGGGCAATGGATCCCCGAAGCATGACGGCATGCTGGTTGACTGCACGGATAATAGCCGCGCAGAAGACCAGAAACTGCATATTGTCATGCGGGGTCGCGCCCGGTTTCAGAAGCTGTCCGATCTGGGGTCCGCCGACAGACCAGTTGACGTGCTTCCCAGAACCATTGATGCCGGCAAAGGGCTTTTCATGGAGCAGGCACGCCAAGCCATACTTGGGGGCAATGCGCTGAAGGGTCTGCATGACCAGATATTGATGGTCTGTCGCGACATTGGCATGTTCGTAGACAGGTGCGATTTCATATTGTCCGGGCGCGACTTCGTTGTGGCGCGTCTTGACCGGTACGCCGAGCTTGTAAAGTTCCGTGTCGACATCCATCATGAAAGCCAAGACGCGATCAGGAATGGCGCCATAATATTGGTCCTCGAGTTCCTGACCCTTGGGCGGACGCGCCCCGAAGAGTGTACGGCCGGCGCTGAGTAAGTCGGGACGCGCAAAATAAAAATGACGATCAATGAGGAAGTATTCCTGTTCCGGGCCTGCAGATGAAAAGACGGGACCTGGATTCGTGTGGCCAAAGAGTTTCAGGACGCGCGTCGCTTGCTTGCTGAGGGCTTGCATCGAACGCATGAGCGGCACCTTCTTGTCGAGCGCCTCGCCAGTCCACGAGCAAAAGGCTGTTGGAATGCAGAGCGTAAATCCGTGGCGGGCTTCGGTCAGAAACGCCGGGCTGGTGACATCCCATGCCGTATAGCCGCGCGCTTCGAATGTTGCCCGGATGCCGCCATTGGGAAAACTGGAGGCGTCTGACTCGCCTTGAATGAGCTGCCTGCCGGAAAAGTCAACAAGCAAGCCGCCTTTATTATCAGGGCTGTAGAAGCTGTCGTGCTTTTCAGCGGTCAGTCCCGTGAGTGGATAGAAGACGTGCGCATAGTGTGTTGCGCCATGCTCAATAGCCCATGTGCTCATGGCAGACGCAACAGCGTCGGCCATGCTCAGGTTAAGCGGCTCTCCCAGCTCAATTGTCTTGCGCAAGGCGGTATAGACCTTTAGAGGCAAGCGTTTACGCATTTGTTCGTCATTGAAGACGTTGATCCCGAAGTAGTCCTTGATCTTGCCGCGATTCAGCGTCGGTTCTTCGCTGGACCGATGCTGAATGGCGGACTCAATCGCTTTTTGACGTGCAGTACTCATAATGAATCAGTGGCAAGGGATGAATAAATAGGTTAGTCGGCATACATGTCTGGTATGGGCGCGACCTGTTGGAATTTCTGTGTTGAAATTTCCTTTATTGGATTGGACGGCATACTAAATAAGAGCGAAACCCCTGTCAGCATACAGATCAGCAGAAAGACTCCGGCCACGATCAACGCCATACGGTACTGCTTTAAGAAGTCATCCGAGAGTCCTTTGGTAAAAGCGGCTGATCCGAGACGCTTGAAACTATCGACGAACGTTTTCAGATGCGCATGTTGCCGCGCGGTCGTTTGCGCATCTTGCGGCGTATCGGTAACAGGGGAGGAGTCCAGACGACGGCCCATATCAAAAATAGCGCCCGGCCCGCGCTTGATAATCGTCTGTTTTTTCTTCGGCGGCTCCATGGTTGCGATGGGCGTTGTTGTGACGGGTTGACGCTGCGGCATCTTGTGCGAGAAAAGGTCAGGTTCGCCGTTGGGATCTGCGAACTGAATTTCTGGTTCAACAACCCATCTTTTCTCTGACGGGGTTTGATCTTCTGTGGCGGACTCAGGGGGAGGCGCCTCTTCTTCCGCAGGCTGGACAGTGGGTTGTTGGGATTCCACTGCTGTAAAGGTGTGCGCCGGGGTGAGACAGGGGGTCAAGGTGAGGGGTTCGTCATCGTCGGGGTCAGGCTCTGGTGCGGGTTCGAGTGTGCGCACAAGCGGTTTCGTCAAGGCAGGTGTCGTTGGCACCCTCGTGTTGCTGACCGTACGCGTGATAGGAACGGGGGCTTCATGCTCCTTAGCAGGAGCTGGCGCGGTGTCAACGGCGCGACGCCCCACGACAGGCGCACGTTTGCCCGTGTAAAGATCCATGAATTCACGAATCAATGGAGCAGCGTCCAGCTCGAGAAACTCAGCATAGAGCTTGACGAAACCACGTCCATAAATAGGTGCCGCAATGCGACGGAAGTCCTCGTTTTCCAAATCCTCAATAATTTGGACCTTCATGTGCGTGGCTTCCGCGGCGGTTGACGGTGACAGTGCCCGTTGTTCACGTGCAGTTTTCAGAATTTGCCCAAGTGACATAGTTTGGTTCTCCTTAAATCGTTTTTTCAAAGTCGGTTGCGTCAAAGCCTGATGCTCCATCCGCATTTGTTTGTGCGTTATTCATTGTCACACTCACCGCGGTGTGTGAAGGAATAGTGGCATCGAGGTCAATCAGGATTTCACGCGCACCTGCGCCTGTCGAACCCTGAGGCGCTACAATGCCCCGGGATTCCAGGATGTCCATCAAGCGTGCGGCGCGTGTGTAGCCGATGCGCATCCTGCGTTGCAGCATGGTGGTTGATGCGCGCCGTGTCATGCGGATGACTTCCAGGGCCTTGTTAGCCATGGCTTCATCAGAATCTTCATCAACCGTGGTGGTTTCGCCGCCTCCGCTTCCCGCTGAGCCTCCAGAAGAAGCAGGTGATTCGTCTAGGCCTGCATCCAACGCCTCAGCCGGATCGAGCTCTTTGATGCGTTCCATCTTGCCCATCAGTGTCTGGTCATAACAGGGGTTGCAATGTTCTTTTACGAATGCGACCACCCGTGCAATTTCATTGTCATCAACCCATGCGCCTTGTGCACGTTGGAGTTGCGAACCTTCTTTGAGAAATAACATATCCCCTCGCCCGATCAGTTCTTCAGCCCCAGGACAGTCCAGAATGGTTCGGCTGTCATTGGACTGTGACACCTTAAACGCAATACGGCCTGGAATATTGGCTTTGATTGTTCCGGTGATGACATCGACCGAGGGACGTTGCGTTGCGAGAATGAGATGGATGCCAACTGCGCGTGAAAGCGATGTCAGCCGGGCAATGGCAGGCTCCACTTCCTTTCCGACGGTCGCCATGATATCGGCGACCTCATCCACAACGATGACGATATACGGCAGCTTTTCAGGAAGTCTCTCGACCGCGCCTTCTTGCGTATCGCCACTAAACAAGTCGTCTTGCGTCGTCGTCGTGCGGGTGTTGAAGGAGACGATATTACGGCATCCCACTTTTTGAAGCATCTTGTACCGTTTATCCATTTCGATGATGGCCCAACGGAGACCGAAGGCCACACGCTTGGAGTCGTTGATGACCGGGACAAGCAGATGCGGTAAATCATTGAAGGCTGTAAACTCAACACGCTTGGGGTCAACCAGGATCAGACGGAGCTGTTCAGGTGTGCGGCTCATCAGAATGCCGGCGAGAATCGCGTTGAGGCAGACGCTCTTCCCTGAACCCGTCGCGCCGGCGACGAGCAAGTGAGGAGCCTTTGTCAGATCGTAGATGAGGTCATTTCCCGCGACATCCTTGCCGAGCACCAAGGGGATTTCGCAGGTGTTTTTCTTCCAGGCTTGACCTTCCAAGATTTCACGGAAGGTCACGGGACGTGCACGACGGTTTGGAATTTCGATACCCACCGCGTTCTTGCCAGGGATCGGGGCTTCAATGCGGATGCTCTTGGCTTCAAGCGCCATTTGCAGGTTGCCTTGCAAGGAGGAAATTTTTTCGACCTTGATGTGCGGTGCAGGCCGCAATTCATATTGGGTCACGACCGGCCCTGCAATCGTGTTGACGACTTCAACCGCTACGTTTTGATGTTGAAGCGTCTCAATAATAATTTTTTCAATGTCCTCGAGATTGCCATGGTCAGCCGTCCCCTTGGGGATGGGATTGAGCAACGAGAGTGGAGGCATTGGATAATCGGCGAGGTTTTGCTGCTGCACGTCAGCGGCCGACACCGATTTGCGTACGGGTACAACAGCAGCCGTCAATGACCGGGCGGGTACGGGTTGAGATTGAGGAGCAGGACTGTCAGCTTCGATTTCACGATCCGCTGTTTTGCGTTGACGTTCCAACTCACGTGCTTTTTTCGCCTCTTCCTTTGCACGCTTTGCAGTGTCCTTCAGGCTCTGAGGATCCAGCGTTTTACTCGGGAAGGCATCTTCTGGTGCACCTCGTGCATCGAGGCTTTCGCGTTCTGTTTTCAGGCGCGCCTGGCGTTCCACCCACCATTCCGTCATCTGTCCAAGACCATACACGATGTTACGGATACCAATCACCATCATGAGCGCGAACAGCATGATGCTGATCATAAGAATGCCTCCGCCGACAGGACTAAACCAGCGGCACAGCAGGCAGGTCATCAGCCAATAGCCAATGGCACCCCCGGCATTGGGTTTCAGGTTGAGGCTTTCCAGTGATGAGTCAAAAAGGGTTTCGCTGCCCAATTGGACAAAGCAGCATAATGCGATCAGAAAGAGAAACATCCATGCCATTTTGCGTCCGATGGTCGCAATTTTTCCGTAGAGGAGAAGGATGCTGAAGCCCAACACCCAGAAGGGGACAACCCACAGGACAAGACCAAAGACATGATAGCCGAGAAAGACCGCCCAGGCGCCCACGAGGCCGATGAGGTTTGCAGGAGGGGATAATGGAGGCGCGTTTAACAAGGAGATGTCGCGCCAGTTATACGTCATCATGCTGAGCAACGGGAAGAAGGCGATGGGAAGCAAAATGATGCCGAACACCCTGCGGTGAGCGCGGCGTTCAACTTCATGACGGTCCTGCAAAGGAGCTTCTTTTACAAATTCATCCATAATGTTAATTGGAGGGTTGTTGATCTGTGAGGGGGGGAGCCAAGCGTGTCGGATGCTCAAACTGGACGTTGACGAATGAGGGATCGATCTGGACGACACGCAAGCGACCGATCTGTCTGAGCGCGGACGATTTTAACCGGACGGTTTCAAATTTATTTGTTTCTTTCAGATCACCCTGTTTTGCATGGGATGTGACGGCAATGTAAATTGCGGGCGTATAGAGCTGACTTAATTCGGTCTCAGAACCGCGCAAGGTGACGTGCACGGTTTCAGGCTTGACGCTCATGACAACAGATCCACCATCGCCCATGATGGGCACAGCGATGGTTTTCAAATTACTGATTTGCGAGCGAACCGAAAAATAAATCATGAGCGCAATCGCAAAGGAGAGCAACTTCCACGGCCAGTCCCGTAGAAAGAGCAACCATAAGAGGCTACGCACATTAATGGTCTGCATGTTCAGGCCTCCCCTTGGCTTGATGAGCGAATTGCCTCCATGGGTGGACAAACAGACTCTTGAGCCATGCCGAGAATGTTGCATGCCTCGGACGCTGATCCGGCATTGCAAAGCGGAGCCAACGAAGCACTTTGCGCCGGACATCCGTATCGTAGCGATTGAGTTTGCCATTGTAAGCGATCGAGACGATGCCCGTTTCCTCTGACACAGCAAAGACGACAGCGTCTGTTTCTTCGCTGAGCCCGGCCGCTGCTCGATGCCGTGTGCCGCATACTAAATCAGGTTGATTGGAGATCGGAAAAAGACAACGTGCCGCGGCAATGCGTCCGCCACGAATAGTGCACCCGCCATCATGCAAGGGCTGTGGGGGCGTGAAAATAGAGATGCAGAGTTCGCGGCTGATGAGTGCCTGCAACGGTATCCCCGCCTCTTCGTAACCGGCCAGCGAGATGCCGCGTTCGATAGCAATCAACGCGCCGATCCTTTTTTCAGAAAGATGCAAAATGGATTGGCAAAGGATTTCGGGCACATGCAGTTGCTGTAGATGGCTTTGATTTCGGGCGAATAAAGCCTGTCCGCCCATGATCGCAAGGGCGCGACGGATTTCATGTTGAAAAAGAATGACCATGCTTAACGCAAAACCACCGAGCACATAGTAGATGACACGGGACAGGACATCGAAGTGGAGAAGATGCGTGAACCCTAAGAAGACAAGCACCAGAATCCCGACCCCCATCAGCACTTGCGCGCTACGGGTACCCCGGACATAGCGCAGGACACCATAGATGCACACGTACAGAATCATGATCTGCACGGCATCTGTGAGTTCAATCTGTTGTAGCCACTCTAACATGCTTGCTTCTTGTTGAGATAAGCCGTCTTCAAGGCCATTGCCATGGTAAGGCTTTCCTTCGTTTCCTTCACATCATGCACGCGAACAATGGAGGCGCCTTGTAAAACACTCCATACAGCTACGCACAGGCTGCCGCCCAAACGCTTCGCGGCTTCAGGCTCGTTACAAATCTCCCCGATGAAACGCTTGCGGGATGCACCAATTAACACGGGCGCTAACCTTGCAAATTGTTTCACCGCTGCCAGCACCTGGAGATTGTGGTCCGTGTCCTTTGCAAAACCGATCCCCGGGTCGATGACGCACGCTTCACGTGCGACACCTTGTTCCACCGCGAAAAGCAATGCGTGATGCAATTCCGCTTCGACTGTTGCTACGACATCTGCATACTGGGCCTTTGTCATCATGTCCTGTGGCGTGCCACGGGTATGCGTCAGCACAAGACCTGCGCCGGTCTCCCGGATCACGGTTGCCATTGCACTGTCGCCCGTGAAAGGGGAGACATTATTCACGATGCTCGCGCCCGCTTCAATCGCTTGTCGCGCCACGTTGGCGTGACGGGTGTCGATTGAAATCGGAACCGTGATGCTCGGGGCCAGTTCACGAATCACAGGTAATACGCGGCGAAGTTCCTCGGACTCGTCAATGGCTTGTGCGCCGGGGCGTGTTGATTCCCCCCCGACATCCAAGATGTCAGCTCCCGCTTCTGCCAGGAGCCAGGCATGTTCGACCGCACGTCCGACATCGGTATAACAACCGCCATCCGAAAATGAATCCGGCGTGATATTGAGGATGCCCATCACACGCGGAAAATCCAACATCACGCATCTTCCCCGACACTGCCAAACGGCACGCAGGGTATTGGGCGAATCGAGTGGAACGCGGCAATCGTTCCTCGGCTTGTCCGCCTTAGCTGATGTTCTCGGTGTTTGCGGCATTCCCTTCAACCTTTTCGCTTTCGGGTTTGACACTCAGCAATGCTTCCACTTCACGTCCGTCCATGGTTTCGCGTTCAATCAAGGTTTCGACCAGGCGTTCAAGCTGGGTTCTATTGTCGGCAATGATAGACTGGGCGCGTGCCCATGACGCCTCAACGAGGCGAGAAACCTCCTTGTCAATTTTTTGCGCGGTCTCTTCGCTGTAGGCTTTGCTGCGCGAGATTTCGCGTCCGAAGAAAAGAGGCTCCTGGTTATCGCCGAACGACTGGAACCCGAAGGTGTCGGCCATACCAAACGCGCAGACCATTTTGTGCGCGATGTCGCTGGCCATCTTGATGTCCATGCGTGCGCCCGTGGAGATGTCGCCGGTATGCAATTGCTCGGCGATGCGTCCGCCCATGAGGACGACGAGTTGATCGAGGAGTTCATTGCGTGTGCGATTCAGCACGTCCTTCTCGGGAAGCGACATGGTGGCGCCCAGGGCTTGTCCACGTGGAATGATGGTGACCTTGTGAAGGGGTTCAGCATGTTTGCAAAGGACTTGCAGGAGTGCGTGACCCGCCTCATGCCATGCCGTGATACGGCGTTCCTTGTCATCCATGGCCCGGCTACGGCGTTCACGGCCCCACAGTACTTTGTCGCGGGCTTCTTCGAGGTCGGCCTGTTCAACCGCAGGCTTGTTTGTACGCGCAGCAAGAAGAGCCGCTTCGTTGAGCAAGTTGGCCAGATCTGCGCCCGAGAAGCCAGGCGTTCCACGTGCAATGCGCGAAAGATCGGCGTTGGGGCCGAGCTTGATTTTTACAGCGTGCAACTTAAGAATCTCTTCGCGACCCAAGAGTGTCGGCAAGTCGATAATGATTTGACGGTCGAAGCGGCCCGGACGCAATAACGCGGGATCCAGCACATCCGCGCGGTTTGTGGCCGCGATGATGATGACGCCCTCGGACGTTTCAAAGCCGTCCATTTCCACGAGAAGCGCATTGAGCGTCTGTTCGCGTTCGTCATGGCCTCCACCGATACCGGAGAAACGGCTGCGTCCGACGGCGTCGATCTCATCTATGAAGATAATGCACGGCGCATTTTTCTTCCCTTGATCGAACATGTCGCGGACACGCGAGGCGCCAACGCCGACAAACATTTCGACAAAATCAGATCCGCTGATGTTGAAGAACGGCACGCCTGCTTCGCCAGCAATGGCTTTAGCCAGAAGGGTCTTTCCTGTTCCCGGGGGGCCCATGAGCAATACTCCTTTTGGAATGCGTCCTCCGAGCGTCTGGAATTTCTTTGGGTCTTTTAAGAACTCGACAATCTCCTGGACTTCCTCCTTGGCTTCCGTGATGCCGGCGACATTTGCGAAGGTGAGCTTCTTCGTGTCCTTGGCGAACATCTTCGCACGGCTCTTGCCAAAGCCCATCGCCCGTGAATTCATGTCCTTGATTTGACGTGCAAAGAGGAAGAAGATGATGCCCAAGACAATGATGATGGGGAGCATCTCGCGGAGGAGTGAGCCTAAGAAGTTGTTGCTGTTGATAACCTGCAAGTCAATCTTCCCTTCCCTCATGTCTTTCAACAATTCAGGGTCATTACTCAGCATCGTCACGCTGTACTGTTGCTTCTCGTTGGCTTTCTCAAAGAAGCGCAAAAACTCATTGCCATTTCGTTCTCTGACCCATTCGACTTTGTTGTCCTTGATTTTATTCTCCTTGACCATCTGGGAGAATTCATTTTGGCTAACGGTTTTAATTTCACTCTCGGGCTTGTAGAAATACATTCCGATTGTGAGCATGATTAAAAGTCCGATAACAATCCATGCGCCAAATGCTTTGTTGGGAGGGATGCTTCCCGTTGCGACAGCAGGGGATTGTTTCTGGGTTTCACCCTCTGGCGGCACGGAGGTCGTCGGGGGTGAATCTTGGAGATCTGTTTTGTTTTTTTCTTCTGAGGCCATATAAGGTATATATAATACAGACTTTTACCCCCTGCAAGCAATGCAAAAAGGGGTGTAAGTGCAAAAAATACCCTTATGGCTGTTAGGCTCTTTCGCGATTCAATTCCAGAAGCCGAGAAAGAATCTGGTCATCGGAAAGATCGGGAGAAAAACCATAGGCGGCTGCAACGGAGGCATCTAGCTTTTTGTGCGCAAGATCGAGCCAAGTAGGACGGGCGTTGTAGAGATTGGTCAACGTGCGCTTCTTGAGTTCGGCAGACGTTGCGCTTTCGGGTTTTAGCCAGCGGTCGCGTTGTTCAACCAGCTCGCGGGCAGCAATACCAATCGCCTCTGCTTGCTCTGGTGTGGGACGAGGCAAAGGAAACGTCTCAAAACATGTGGTGGGCGTGTAACGCGGACGAGTTTCTAACTGTGTCCCTTGTTCCAATGCCCAAACTTCATGTATGTGCGAATGCAAGACACCAAAGAACATGTCATCGTCACGGGCAAAAACAATTGTGCCATCATTAGCAAGTACAGACGCATCAAGCCAAACAAAAAGACGATGTTTGGAGACCCTCGGAGTTGCAATATATCGTTTCAGTCCTCTTAAGGCTTCCCTCATTTCTGGGCGAGGCCGCGCATACTGCCACCACATTCCACGATAATCGTCGCTCCTCTGTTCACGGGCCGGCAAGACAATCGTTTTTACATACTCGAAGGGCTTTTCGTATTTGGCAGCTTCGTCAAGAGGCATCAATGCAAAGTCAATGGTCCAGTTTCCCCGAGAAGATTGGCAAATATCCACGGCACTGACGACAGGGCGAACTACGTCTGAGTTTGGACGTCCGTTCGGATTGCCGGTGTCCACGACCATAGTTGTCGCTGTTTCCGCGTCAATATCAAACGGGGCTTTGGGCGATGGGCCTTGGAAGGATATGCCTTTATTTTTCTTGATAATAACCGCCGTTGTCATGTCCGCACAGGAGGTCAGATCTGGGTTGATTTTCGAGACAGTCTGGCCGTCTAAAATGCGTTTGGTCTCAAGGCCATTGTCAAAGGCTGCCATGCTGATATGCACATTTGCGCCATTTTGAACCCAGTCACGGTCAGAGACAGCCCAGAAGATGTCGCCGCTCTCCTTGATGCGCTTGAGGACTTCGCGGTTTACTCCACCGCGTATGCCTTGGGTGGCCAGCAGCCCCGCACGTTTGCACTTGCCCGCCTTGATGTGCGCCCGCGCCTTCTCGAACCAGTAGCAACAGAGGTCAGCAAAGGCAGGGATGCGATCCTTGTAAAGGCGGAAGAGATTTTCAACATACGTGTCGCCCAACTCAGCGCGTATACGGTTCCCTCCGAGAAAAGGCGGATTGCCGACGATGAAATCAACTGCGGGCCAGTCGGGTTCGGTTAGCTCGCTTTGTGCCTCTGCGCCTTCGTGAGAGACAACCGTCATGATGGAGTCGCGGCACTGGAAGTTGGCAGGGATGGCGCGGAGGATGGGCTCCTGGGGCGAGCCGAAGCCATTGAATTTGAGCCATTGCAACCAGCCGATCCAGACGGTCATCTGCGCAAGGTCGTGCGCGTAGGGATTGAGTTCGATGCCGTAGAGCTGCCACGGGCCGACGAGCGGAATGAAGGAGCCAAGCCCGTTGTCCATCGAAAAGACGATGACCTCTTTTTCAAGGTCTTTCAAGGCTTGCAGCGTGACATAGAGGAAGTTGCCGCTGCCGCATGCGGGATCAAGTACTTTAACGGATTGCAGCCGCACCAGATAACCGTGCAGGAGGCTGGAGGATTCCATCTGCGCCTTCTTCAACGCGGAAGAACTCAGTTCGCGTTTCTCGGTTTTGTCGTCGCGCTTCTTCTTACCCGTATCCAGCAGGCAGGAGACCGTCTCGCGGGTCTCCGCCCATTCCCGGCGGAGGGGTTCCATGACCACAGCGTTGACCAGCAGCAGGATGTCTTCGCGCCCTGTGAAATGTGCACCTAGCTGGGACCGCTTGGACGGATCGAGTCCCCGTTCAAAGAGCGTACCGAAAATAGTCGGATCAACCGCACTCCAGTCCAGACGCACTGCTGCCACGATGCGGTTCACTTCGTCGATGGTCAGGTCGGGGACATCCGCATGATCAAAGAGGCTGCCGTTAAAATGCCTGATCCGGTCTAATCCGAAGTCGCCGCCTGTGGACATGGACTTAAAGAGGTTGCCGACAAACATACAAAAGCGCTCGGGCTCCTTTGCGGCGGTCTGGGCGATGCGCGTAAAGATCGCGGCGGGCAGCAGTCCGATGTCCTCGGCGAACATGCAGAAGACCACGCGGTCGAGGAAATGCGCCACCGCTTGAGCATCCAGATTGCGCTTGCGCATCGACTCAGCAATATCCGCGATTTTTTCAGCGGCCAATCTAGTGACCGCCTCGCTGGTCTGCCCCGGACGCAGCTTGTCCGGCGAGAAAAAGACAGCACGTAAAACTTCAAGGCTGCGGGGCTCTCCGAGTTCCGCAAGCGCAATCTCGTAACGGGTGGAGACGGTATTGGTGAAGTTGGTGTGGATGATGATCCGGTCGAGGTCGCAGAGCACGAGTAAAGGAGGACTCGCAAGCGCATCGCGATAGAGAAGGAGCTGGTTATAGGCGGCATTCAAATCCTTGTGCTTGCCCTTGTACTCCCAGCCGAAGAAACCGCGCTTCCACACATCAGAGAACCCTTCGCCTCCGCCATGTTTGGAAACGCCGCGCTCAAAGCAGAAACAGTCGCCCGTGGGATCAAGCTCGACAGGGGTCGGATGTCCGACAAGACGGCAAAGGTCAATAAAATGTTCCTGCGCGGCTGAACGCTCCTTCAATTCCACATGTTGCCACTTGGCTATAAAATCCCGTGCCGTCATTGCTTTCCAAATCCCTTTCACAACACTTGCCTTTTCAGCATATCAGAGATATCAACCACTTTGGACAAGTGTTGTGTTCAGAGTACCATTTCAACCCCTTGGATGAAAGTCGAAAAAAAGGTTTCGTCCGAAGCAGACTCTATTGTCTTCCTGTGCAACGTTTTTTCAACAGAGGTTCCCACTGTGGCAGTAAATCCTTATGTTTATAGAAAGACCTGAAGGCCTTTTCTGAGAACCCGGCGGACATCGGAAATTTGTTCGTCATGACAGTGACAAACGCCTCTTCGTCTTTTTCCGTGCGCAACGCCTTAGCAAGTGGCACGAGGAAGCGTCCGAAGCCGTCCTGTGTGCCGGTCGTGTATGCACTGCCAAAGATAAAATAGTCATTGGATTCCAACCCTTTGGAATAAATATCGCAAATGCCGTCGAACATTTTAGCTGCCTGTTCGGGTGTCCCATTATTTTGGGAACGTTGAGGACGGATTTGGTTGATGTGTGATATCTTTCCCGATTTCCATGTAACGTTGATTGTCCATCCGCTTTCTTTGTCTCGCTCCGCCGCCTTAACACACGGAAGACCACCATATACGCCCACCATCATGTCGATTCCCTTCTCCTGCCCGTACGTAGCAAAAAGAAAGCACCTTTTTTCATATACATACCGTATGTAAACGTCATCGTACATGGTGGTCTTTTCCGAAATTTCAGACGGCATGATCGGATCTATGGGAGGCGGGGCTGGCTGTACATCCTCCGCCCTCTTTACAGACGGCCACGGTGCCGATGCCTCTATATACCTTCCATTGATGTAGATGGCGTTCCTGACGCGGGAGACAACATAAGGTGGCGGCAAAAACTCCCCCTCGACAAAAACAAGCCCGTTTGACACAGCGGGGCATGTCCGCTGTTCAATGCGCTTCTCCTTCGCCTCTGTTGCCGTATCCTGACAATGCGAAGGCGCTGAAGCCATCACGCAGATGCCGACAAGTACTGTTCTTATTGTTCTCATCAAGTTCACCTTGAACGTAGATTTA
>Ga0268284_1000773_pt1 | contig 19234 bp, 14 predicted proteins | sample saktaG_14_FD_190137 | JGI IMG/M metagenome (GOLD analysis project Ga0268284, IMG submission 190137) | Saline water microbial communities from Sakinaw Lake, British Columbia, Canada - sak_2013_06_06_40m | ecosystem: Environmental > Aquatic > Non-marine Saline and Alkaline > Saline ...
AACCGGCAAACTAGCAGGTTGTGAATTATTGATGTGTTCCCTAAGTGGGTCAGCTTCACTTTTTATTGCACTACTTCGTGGGATAACAAATATAGTGAATAAGCTCAATAGTAATAATGCAATGGCCAGTGTCCAAGTAGATTTTTCTAAAAAATCAGCGGTTTTACGTACTCCCATGTATTGATTTGAGCCTGCAAAGTTTGATGCCAGACCTCCTCCTTTTGAGTTTTGAACAAGAACTACTAAGATTAATAAGATGCAGGTGATCAGAATTAGAACCGATACTAAAATATATGTGCCCATTGTTTTTTGTTTTTCAGATTATTGAATTTCTTTTTCTATTTTTTCAATTTGGGCTGCAAAGTAACTGCTTTTTTCCGGATATTTCAAGCTTAATTTGCGATAAATTTTAGTTGCCTTTACTTTATAGCCTTGATCGTAATAAATTTTGGCAAGTGTTTCGCTCACAATATTTTCCTGGTCGACAATACTTTGTTGCGCTAATTCAAGAGGATTGTAGAATGCAGACTGATGACGGGTTATACTTGGAGAGGTATAAATAAACTGATTGATGAGTTCATCCCGACTTTTTGATTTGTTCTCATCTTTTAATCTTTCTATTTCTTTTATTGGTATTGTTTCAGTTTGAATAACCGGTTTGCCTTTAGCTTCTTTTTTTGCACGTTCAATTTCTGCTAATTTCTTTTCAATTCGAGCTTTCAGCTGCTGAATTTTTATAGAATCCCTTTTTGTTTTTTCGTCAAGTTCCTTGTCAATAATTTCAGCTTGTACCTCTTTAACTTTTTCAATAAACTCATCCGGGAATTCCACATTCTCAAGCGTATCGCTAAGTTGATCAATATGCAACTTAAGCATTCTGCGGTCAGCTACGATCGCTGCATTTTTAGCAAGTTGTGATTCAAATTGAATATTTTTCTCTTTGAAAAAATTTAAACTTAAAAGGGTTTCAATGGAAGCGCAATAGGGATAATCTCTTGATAATTGCTGAAGCAAAACTGTAGATTCTGCATTAAGCCTCGATGGGTTGTTTAAGTATTCGATAAATTGTTCTCTTTTCATAATATGAAATATTACCAATTTACAACTGTTGCGTTAAAAATGTCATCAACCAGAGCCTCAACAATAACTGCAATTAATGCATCCTGAACAGACACGAAATTTTCTGAACTTGGATAATCTTCGTAACGGGTTATCTTGCTATTTTTAAAATCTTTTGAAGGATCATAAGCATTAACAAAGGTAACTTCAAGGGTAATAGTCAGACGATTTAAAGCGGCTGTTTGGTCTGGTTGGATTGCCAAAGGTTCTGTTTTATATTCAGTAATGGTTCCTTCAATTTGTAAATCACCACCCGATGCAGTTATGTTTAATTGTGTTTGAGATGAAAAACGATTTTTTAATTTGTCTGTAAGGATCTGGCTTAAAGTGGGTTCTACAAGAGACGCTTTGTTTTCAAAATAAGCAATGTTTATCGTTTTGGCTTCAGCAGGAATGGATGCTCCACTGAATGAATATATTCCGCAACTTCCTAAAGATAAAATTATAAAAATCAGTAGCAAAAGTGATATGTTTTTGTTTAGCATAAGTCTATTTGATATTATATTCTTTTATTTTTCGGTAAAGTGTACGTTCTGAAATCCCTAATTCATCGGCCGCATTTTTCCTTTTCCCTTTATGCTTTTCAAGTGCCTGCCTGATCATTTCAACTTCTCTTTTTTGTAAGGATAAGGATTCTTCAACAACTTCCGAAGGCTGAATGGGCTCATTTATATTTTCATCCATTCTTTGTTGAATTTCAATTTTATTCAATTCAAACGAATCATCCTCGTCTTCCTTATAGAGCTTTTTGATAAGTTTTGCATTCGTTTCAGTACTGCTAATTTCTCCATTTTCAACAATGTCGAGAACTATTTTTTTTAGGTCATTAATGTCTTTTTTCATGTCAAAAAGAACCTTGTACAAAATATCGCGTTCCGAAAAATCTTCTTTTTCCTTGCTTGTTTTGTAAAGTACAGGTAAATCACTCCCAACACCGTGAGGCAAATATTTTTGAAGGATTGCAGCAGTGATAAAATGTTCTTTTTCGATAATCGAGATTTGCTCTGCCGTATTTTTTAATTGTCGGATATTTCCATTCCAACGGTAATTGGTAAGAATTGAAATTGCTTCTTCATCCAATTGCAAGGCAGGCATTCTGTATTTCTCGGCAAAGTCGGAAGCGAATTTTCTGAACAATAAAAAAATGTCATCTTTCCGATCGCGCAATGGCGGAACGAAAATCGGCACCGTATTTAGTCGGTAAAATAAATCCTGACGGAATTTTCCTTCATTGATGGCTTCCGGAACATTTACGTTGGTAGCAGCAACAACCCGCACATTGGTTTTAATCACTTTTGATGACCCAACCTTCATGAATTCGCCTGTTTCTAAAACGCGCAATAACCTGACCTGAGTGGAAAGCGGAAGTTCAGCAACTTCATCAAGGAAAATGGTACCACCGTTAACTACTTCAAAATAACCTTTACGCGATTCGTGAGCACCTGTAAAAGAACCTTTTTCATGTCCAAATAATTCTGAGTCGATGGTTCCCTCAGGAATTGCTCCACAGTTAACGGCAATGTAAGGCCCATGTTTACGTGAACTTAGCTGATGAATGATTTGAGGAAAAACCTCTTTCCCAGTTCCACTTTCACCCGTTATAAAAACAGTAATATCAGTAGGAGCAACCTGTCGTGCCACATCTATTGCCCTGTCTAAAAGAGGCGAAACTCCTATGATTCCAAATCGTTGTTTTAATGCTTGAATCTCCATTATTAAATAAATTTCTACGGATGAACGCTCAAAATGATTGAACATTACGATATGCAAAGTTAGGGAAAAATCATTCCCTAATCAAAAACGTGCTTTAACTTAACGGTTTAGCCCCTTGATTTATTTTCGGATGCTTGCATTCAATTCTTGCTCGAATACCATCATCAGTTTATTCATTACTTTGTCAACTACCTTATCAGTTAAAGTTTGAAATTCATCGCGTAAAATAAAACTTATGGCATATGATTTTTTACCTTTTTCAATTTTATCACCTTCGTAAATATCGAATAATGAAACAGATTTTAAAAATTTCCGTTCTGTTTTAAAAGCAAGGTCTTTCAATGATTCAAATGTAACTTCTTTATTCAGCATGAGTGCTAAATCACGACGAACTTCCTGGAATTTTGGAATTTCGCTGAATTGAATCTTAGATTTTCGAACCGCTTTCGCAAGCTGATTCCAGCTAAAATCAGCATAAAATACCTTCTGCTTAAGGTCGAATTGTTTTAGTACCTTTTTCGATAAAGAACCGAACGAAACTATTTCTTTATTGTTTAATTGTATGCATTGCCCGTACTCAAAAAGTGCGTTCACATTTTCACTTACCTGAATAATCGACAGATTAACGTCTAATCGTTTAAGGATTTGGTGAACAAAGAATTTTAAGGAATAAAAATCAACCAGACGTGATTCTTGCTGCCAATTTTCAGGAGCAAATTTACCGCTTAAAAAAACCGATAAATGTTTTGATTCATGAAATTTATCCAGTGCATTTGCCGAATTGTTTTCGGAACTTGACTTTGAATAAATCTGTCCAAATTCATAAAACTTAATATCCGGATTTTTCCGGTTCTGATTATATTCGATCGATTCAAGACCTCCGAACAACAAGCTTTGACGCAATACATCCAAATCACTGCTTACCGGATTTAAAACTTTTACGTTCTCTTCCGTTTTGTAAATTTCTTGTTTGTCAAAATATTTTGAATTGATCAATGAGTTATTCATAATTTCAAAAAACCCATTATCAGTTAAATAATCCGAAATTTGATTCTGCAAAAGTTCTTTCCGATCTTGCTCGTCGCTGTATGAAAGTGAAGAATTGAGACTCTCTGAATATTCAATATTATTATACCCGTAAATTCTTAAAATTTCTTCAATAACATCTGCTTCACGCGTTACATCAACTTTGTAGGTTGGAATTAACAGATTTAGTCCAAGATCGGTTTCATCAATAATTTCAATTCCAAGGTTCACTAAAATTCGTTTAATTACGGAACGGTCAATAGTTTTTCCAATCAGTCGATCAACATTTGCATATTTGATTTCTACCGTCCATTTTTGGATGATGGTTGGATAAACATCCACAATATTACTGGTGATTTGACCATCGGCCAATTCTTTAAATAAAAGGCAAGCCCTTTTCAAAGCATATTCCGTCATGTTTGGATCTGCTCCACGCTCAAAACGAAAGGAAGCATCGGTTTGCAGTCCATGAAATTTTGAAGTTTTACGAATGGTTGCAGGATCAAAATAAGCACTTTCAAGAAATAAATTGGTTGTGGAATTAGTAATTCCGGAACCAAGTCCGCCATATACTCCGGCCATACACATGCCTTCGTTCGCATTGCAAATCATCAAATCATTTTGATTTAAGGATCGTTCCTGCTCATCAAGCGTAATAAATTTTGTGCCTTCTTTCAGTTTTTTAACGATTACTTTATTGCCCTGAATAGCTTCCGCATTAAAAGCATGCAATGGCTGACCTGTTTCAAATAACACAAAATTGGTGATGTCAACCACGTTGTTTATGGGTTTCAGTCCAAGTGTTTTTAAATGATTTTGCATCCATGCCGGAGAAGGTTTTACCTTTAGCCCGCTTACAGTGATTCCCGTATATCGCGGACAAGCTTTGATATCTTCAACAACAATTTCGATTTTTCGGGTTTCGTTATCAACTTTAAAATCGGCAACCGATGGAATTTTAAGTTTGTAATTATGGTCGGGGTAAACATTATTTAAAACTGCAACCAAATCTCGTGCAACGCCAATATGTGAAGTGGCATCGGCACGATTGGGAGTGAGACCGATTTCAAAAACATAATCTTCTTCAACCCCAAAATAATCTTTGGCAGGAGAACCAATTTTAGCATTTGGATCGAGAACCATGATTCCGGCATGCTCTGTTCCAAGTCCAAGTTCATCTTCAGCACAAATCATCCCTTCGGAAGTTTCACCTCTGATTTTTGATTTTTTGATTTCAAATGATTCTTTATCCATGTAAATCATGGTGCCAACGGTTGCAACCGGAACTTTCTGACCTGCGGCAACATTAGGCGCTCCACAAACAATGGATAAAAGTTGTTCGCCTCCGATATCAACGGTTGTACAAGACAATTTATCGGCATTTGGGTGTTGAATTCTTGTTTTTACCTCACCAATCACAACTCCTTTTAATCCTCCCTTTACTGATTGTATTTTCTCGAAGCTTTCAACCTCCAGACCGCAATCGGTAAGTAAAACGGATAATTTTTCAGGTTCAATATCAAAGTCGACGTATCGTTTAAGCCAGTTATAAGAAATCTTCATTGAAATTAATTTTGTTTAGGACGGTAAAAGTAAGGAATTTCTCCTTTTTATGGATGAAATTATTTAATGAATCGGAAACCAGATGTTTAAGAGGTTGTTCAAAAAAGCCTAAATATATTTGTTCTTGTCACATCGAGCCGTTCGTTGAGCGAAGTCGAAACGAGGCGAGATGTTTGTTTATTAATTGAAACGAGATTTCGACACGTTTCGGCTTCGCTCAACGTTCACTTCAATCTGACTAGTTATCAAGTCTCTTTGGCCGGCTTCTTGGCCTTTTAGCTGATCAGCCCCCAGTTGGGCTTGTTCTTAAACATTCGGATAAGTTGGTTTTTTAAGGGTTTATTAGCTGGAGTTTCCAGGGTAGGGTCTTTATCCAGAATTTCATTAGCCAGATTTCGGGCATATTTTAAGATTTTTTCATCTTTAATCAGGTCGGCAATTTTTAAATCCAACACCCCACTTTGCTGAGTTCCCTGCAAATCACCGGGGCCTCTCAGCCTTAAGTCGGCTTCCGCAATTTCAAATCCATCGCTTGAGTTTACCATAATTTCAAGCCTTTTTTTACCCTCGGCAGTCAGTTTGTAGCTTGACATTAAAATGCAATACGATTGGTCGGCACCTCGCCCAACCCGACCTCTTAACTGATGTAGCTGCGAAAGTCCAAAACGTTCAGCATTTTCAATGACCATGACGGAAGCATTGGGAATATCAATTCCTACTTCGATCACGGTTGTTGAAACCATGATCTGGGTTTCGCCTTTGATGAAACGTTGCATTTCGTATTCTTTTTGTGCCGGTTTCATTTTGCCATGCACAATGCTGATGGCATACTCGGGCAGTGGAAAGTCGCGACTAATGCTTTCATAGCCATCCATCAAATCTTTTAAATCGAGTTTTTCCGATTCGTTGATTAAGGGATAAACAATGTAAACCTGATTGCCCAGTTTGATTTGCTTTTTTAAAAATCCAAATAATTTTAGCCTTCCCGAATCGTATTGATGGATGGTTTTGATGGCTTTTCGTCCGGGGGGGAGTTCATCGATGACGGAAAAATCGAGATCGCCGTACAAGGTCATTCCTAAAGTCCGGGGTATGGGGGTGGCGGTCATCACCAAAATATGAGGTGGAATATTATTTTTGCGCCAAAGTTTGGCACGTTGCTCTACCCCAAACCGATGTTGTTCATCGATAATTACAAGGCCAAGGTTTTTAAATTTTACGGCATCTTCAATTAAGGCGTGTGTACCAATCAGCACATTCAGTTCGCCACTTTGTAACTGCTCGTGAATAATTTTACGTTCGGCAGTTTTTGTAGAACCCGTCAAAAGTGCAAGATTAATATTTAAATTATTGAGCATGGCTTGGATGCTTTTGGCATGCTGAGTGGCCAGAATTTCGGTAGGTGCCATGATGCATGCCTGAAATCCATTGTCGAGGGCAATGAGGATAGCCATTAATGCCACGAGGGTTTTTCCACTACCCACATCCCCTTGTAAAAGGCGGTTCATTTGTTTGCCCGAACCTAAATCGGTACGAATTTCCTTGATAACCCGCTTTTGGGCATTCGTAAGTTCGAAGGGCAGATTGTTGGCATAAAAATCGTTTACGTATTTCCCAACATTTGTAAACACATTGCCTTTAATTTTTTGTGCGCGGTTAATTTTATGACGTAGCAGTTTTAGTTGAATAAAAAACAATTCCTCAAATTTTAAGCGGCTTTGAGCTCGCGACAGTAGTTGAGGATCTTTCGGGAAATGAATATTGAGCAAGGCTTCTTCGCATGAAATTAACCTCAGGTTGTTGATGATTTCCTGCGACAAAGTTTCACTCAGCACTCCTTCTGCCCGAATAAGCAAGTTTTTGGTAAGGTTGCCGATGGCTTTATTTCCTAATCCTTTGGCCTTTAATTTTTCGGTTGAATTGTAATAAGGTTGCAGGCTTTCACCCAAACCTTCGTCTTCTTTTTCAACAGGCTCGATTTCGGGATGGGCAATATTGTATTTGTTATTGAATAAAGTAGGTTTCCCAAAAACGATATATTCATTATTTTCCTTGATGCTTTCTTTAATCCAACGGATTGATCGAAACCAAACCAATTCGATGGAACCGCTATCGTCGGAAAAAGTAGCAGTTAAGCGTGCAGCCCGTTGTTGGCCGATTTGCTGAATATTGGAAACTTTCCCTTTGAGTTGAATGAGGGTATTTGTGTTTGAGATATCCCTGATTTTATAAATTTTACTCTTATCGATATAACGAAACGGGAAATAATTGAGCAGGTCGCCAAAGGTATTTATTGCCAGTTCCAGCCTCAATGATTGAGCTCTTTGCGGGCCCACACCTTTCAGGTATTCAATCGGAGTATCAAGGAAACTATATGACATTCAACGGAAACTTTACAGAACAAATTTATGAAACGAGCATGTTTATTCAACATAAATGTGAATGAAAATTTCATTTGCGAGTTCCATCCGACCTATTTAATGAAAATAATTATCGGATGAATTTAGATCTCAAAAAAAAACTCCTCTCAATGGAGGAGTTTTTTAGGTATGTTTTAAAATTCCCAGAGCTGATGCTCGAAGGTAAACAATTCGTTTTTGATTCGTTCCGATTCGAACAGTGCATCAATGCCTTCGGCATATTCTGAAATTCGGCGGTCGAAAACATTTGATTCTTTATAGATATAACTTGAAAACATTCTTTTCCAGAAAATCTCATCATAAGTTCTTTTTTCGGCATCATTAAAGCGATTATACATTTGCGCTTTGGCCAAAATATTTCTGGCTTCCGGGAAATAAATCCAGAACAAGGGTTGCGGAATTTCTTTTCCATCACGTTCTTCCATCATGACAGGGCAAAGTCCGATAATCCTTACCATCATCTGAGATCTTTGTTTGTCGAAATACCAATCTTCTTTTACCCTTAATTGCATGATCTTGCTGGGATCAAATGTGGTGTAGATTGTAGTATCATATTCATCATAAGGTGGATAAGGCCGTGACAATACCGTATGCACAGCACTGGTTTGACGGGCAACTACTTCGTTATAGGTGATGGGAGCCAAAAACTCATCGGTGGCTGAAATATCATAAGCAGTAATTTCACCTTCCTTAAGTCCATCAATCACAATTTGGAAAAAGCTTCTCCAGTTACCATGTGGCTCAACAGGGAAATAAAAAGGCTGGTTCATTTTCTCTCGAAAATCAATCACCCTCCAAATTCTTTTTTGCCACATCACATCAGCCATGCGTATTGATGGCAGTGGTGTAGGTTTTACATCAATAAGACCTTCATCGGGAAATAAACCATCGACAGGTGTTTCATTAATTACTTGTGCATTGGTTTGTAAGCCAATGGTGAGTAAGAAACCTAAAACGAATAATGAAATAATATTTTTCATCTGTTATTAATTTATTTTTTAATTGTCAGATGGAATAGCCAGGATGTATATCATCATTTCGGATGGAGACTTTTTAATCATGGCTATTTCATCTTAATTAATTGTTAGATTGATCGGATTTAAAGTTCTTTTTGATCCATCGGGTCCAGAAGCCTGAATGTTTTCAAAGAAAAACTTTTGTCCTCTTCTTGCGTTTCTAATCATTTCAATCATTTCAGCCGAGAACTGATTGCCCTGAGTTGTTTTTGGAACAAAGTCGCCGTTTAACATGGTTACCATAGTAAACGAATTGACTATGAAATTTAAGTCAAACTCAAAATCATCCATTGAGGGAATGATGGCTGCTGCAGCTATCAAAGTATTTTTATCAATTGATCCTTCTTTTTGACGAGCAATTTTTGCTACAGGATCAGGCACTCTTTTTACCCTGAAATCGCTGCTTCCCATATTTAATTTGGTACCATTATAGTTGGCAGTTGCACTAATCACAGTTTTTGTTGTTCCGGTTTCAACATTTACAATATAGCCAGGACCAGCTGGATTTTTCTTTAATTTTCCGGCAGAAATGGTTGGGTTTATGAGCTCGTCTGCCATTCCGGGAACAGAAATTGAAACAGGATTATCCACTCCAATATAAAATACATTCATTTTTGTGGCAGCAACCGTTAATGAGGGAGGGCCAACAATATATTCACTTTTGAATGGATAATCAACTTTTTCCCCTTCTGGATTTACAATTCTAATAAATCCGGCATATTTATGAGTCCCTTCTGCACCGTTCGAAAAATTAAGTTTAACAACCCCATCTTTACCTTCAAGTGGAGTGGCACGACTCAAATTACTTTCATTAATTTCATCTGCACCCTGCAAAACATAAACTTCGGGTTTTTGTTTGGTATCGTAAGCCGCAACAAAAACCTCGGCTTCGTATTGTTGACCTTTTAAAATGTATGAATTTTTAGAAATAACTTTAGCTGTGATGTCATCAAATTTAAAATCTTCAGCAGTTACAGAAGAGAAAAGATAACTGGTAACATCAAATTCGGCATTTTGAACTTCCCCAATTAATTTGTTCAGGATGGTAACGTCAGCGGCAAGAATAGTATAATAAAAATTATGTTGTTCCCAGCTTTGCTTCATGCCATCCGCATCAAAATAAGGGCCTTTTGTTAACAATCCAATATGATCGCTATTTTCGGGTTCATTCATCACTGCAAGGGTCTGTTTCCTGAATTTATCAATTCTTAATCTAAGAGCACCTGAAGCACCTTTTGAACCATCTTCGGAGTTGTTAAAAAAGAAACGTGTTGGTTCGGTATAACTATCCTTTGATTTAATGTCTTTCAAGGAAGTACTTTTAGCTTCTTCAACGGTTTTTATTCTGTTTTCAGATTGAATAATAAGTGCATATTTAAGGCTGTCAATAAATTGGATCAACTCCTGACTGCTTGCTTTTACCTCTTGAGCCTTTTCCCAATAAGGCTTTATTTTATTCGGATTAAGTTTGTATTGTTTGTTAAATTCGGCCTGAACATTTTCAATTTTATTTGAAAAATTCCCAATGGTTGATTCCATGCTTTCATTAACAACGATAAAGGCATCTAACATTGACTTTGAAACATTTAGTGCCAGCAAGGCTGTAAGCACCAGATACATCATCGCAATCATTTTCTGCCTCGGGGTTTCCTTATATGCTGCCATATCAGTTTATTAATATTAATTTAATTACTACTAGCTAAACAATTGTTAACGTGAAGCATTAGGATTCATCGCTGATAACATGCCACCATAAACACTATTTAATGCAGCCATTTTCTGATTTAGTTCATCCATATTTTTCTTATATGCTATCATCCCATTGGCTGATTCATTCAGGTTAGCCAGGAAAAGATTCATAGTTTCATGAAGCTTCGCAGAAGACTCAACTTGTTGGTTCGAGCTTTGCAATTGCATCTCATAAAATTTATTTAAAGAAGACATAGTTTCCGAAATCTTTTTCAGTTGCTGGTTGTATAATGAACCTTCAATATCTGAAAAATCAAGTGCGTCAGCAGATTTTGAAATAATTTCGGATGATCTTTTGTAATTATCTGCAAGTCCTTTGGCAGAATCATTAGCATCCCTAACTGTTTCTGAGAATCCTTTAACCGATGAAATATCGGCTTTTATCGATTCATTTGCTGCGCTATAGGATTTTGTTAATTCTGAAACCTGATAAGATGCCTGTTTCACATTCGAGGAAAATTCATCATTCACCTGAACATCCCGACCTAATGAGTTTGCGGTTTTTTTGTAAGTTTCAGATAAATCACTCATTGAAGAGGTTGCAGAACGCATTCTGTCAACATATTCATTAGTTGCCAACGAGGCATTGGTAACATCTTTCAGTTTAGCCGTATTATCACTCAAGTTACGCAAACCTGATGCAAGATTATCAATCAATTGTGCATCAACATTGGCATCTTTTAAAAGATGATCAAGTTGTTGGGTATAGTTTTCTTTTTTCGTTCGTTTACCAATTCCATCACCAAAATAAAATGGTTCAAGTTCTGGATAAACTAAACTCCAATCAACTTCAACATGGGGTGGTTCAAAGGCAGAGAAAAAGAAAATAATCGCTTCTGTACTTAAGCCTACCAATAACATTTCATCGGCATAAGCATAATGATTAATTTTAAACAATGCACCTAAAATTACAACCGATGCTCCTATTCCGTATAGTCGAGCGAGAAATTTTTTATAATAGCTACCTCTAACGGCTATATAAATTTTTGTTCTTAAAGATTGTTTAGTACTTGCCATTTCTATCTGTATTTATGTTAAAATTAGTGATAAACATTTGATGCTTTTGCCGGATTATCTCCTTTATTACGCCCTAAATATGGCTGAATACTTCTGAAGCCTATATATGATTTAGCTGTATCTTGATATTCATAAGCCCGCGTAGTTACCCTTAAATAATATGCGATATCTTTCCACGAACCACCTCTGACTACTTTTCTTTTCATTGCTGGTGAATCATCCGGTTTTGCATTATAAGTGTAATTTGGGTTCATATCCCATGTGAAGTTATATGAAGCAGGATCGTAGGCGCTATTGGTCCATTCAGCCACATTCCCTGCCATATCATATAATCCCCAATCATTAGCTGGATAATGGCCAACAATGATGGTTCTCAATCCTCCGTCGTCGATATAATTACCTCTGAGTGGTTTGAAATTTGCAAGAAAACATCCCTTTTCATTTCGTGTATAAGGTCCTCCCCATGGATAAGGGGCCAACTCGTTCCCTCCTCGTGCGGCCCATTCCCATTCAGCTTCTGTTGGCAATCTGAATTCAGCTCCTACAGAAGCTCTTCGTTTTGAGCCACTATTATTATACAATTCAGTTCTCCAAACACAAAATGCTTTCGCCTGAAGCCAATTGACACCAACTACCGGATAATGATCATAGGCAGGATGCCAGAAGTATCTTTCGGTAAGTGGATCGTTAAATGAATAGGTATAATCGTGAATCCATGCTAAAGTATCGGGATAAACATTAATAGATTCTCTTTTAACATATACAGAACGGTCGCGAAGTCCTTGTGGTCTGTTGGCTAAACTGGCATCTAAATAATTGCCGGGTGTACTAAAATCCTTTTCTGCTGCGGCCTGTAAATCGACCCAATAATATTCATAATTGAGTTTTCTTGAATCAATTTGTTTTTTTCTGAAATAACGTTCATGTTCAGGTAAGTAAATATTCTCGATGGCATCTCGAACCTCCTGATCACTGCTCTGCCATTCAATATCAGTTTCCCAATTTAAAAAGGGAGGATCATATACTTCGCCTGTTTCAGGATCCTCTTCAATCAGATAAGCTTCAGGCCTTATATCACCTAACATCCTTCTGGCGATTGAGTCACGAACCCAATTTACAAATTGTCGGTATTCATTATTAGTGATTTCGGTTTCATCCATAAAGAATGAAGAAATAGATACGGTTTTAGGCTCAATTACCTGGCCGTATGTAATATCCTCATCTCCGGCACCCATCGTATAGCTTCCTTGTGGGACGAATACCATTCCGTAAGGATCGGGTTGATAGAAAGCTCCGGATTTTCTATTAACGCCAACCAATTCTCCATTTCCTTTGTCACTACAACTCCCCAGAACAATAAGTGCCGTTATAAAAAGAAGTATTTTTTTCATCCGTAAATAATTTAAATTAAATTGGTCGGATGCAACTCGCAGCTGAGATTATCATCCTTGTTTGTGTTAATTGAACATATTCGTTTCATCTCTTATTTTTAGTATTTGATCTAAAACGAAAAATCTACATTAATATTTTAGTTTAAAATAATAACTGTCTGTATATTAATAATATTAATTATAAAAATCTTGTGTTTCGATACGAATTTCTACTTTTGTCGAAATCTATATCAAAACTATAACTTACCATAATCTCGTGACTTCCTGACGGATTTATTGATGACAAAGGTAAGTCATAAGCATAACCAATTCTAAAATTTTTATTTTGCATCCCTATTAAGATTGCAATAGCATCAGCCGTCTGCATATTGTAAGTAACGCCCCCCCAGAATTTATTATTGTACTGCAGCAAACTACTAATTGATATTTGTGTAGAAGAAAAATTTGACTTTATTAATATTGAGGGGATAAAGCGATACTCTGGTTTGTTTGGGATTTCAAACTCATACCCACCTGATAAATAAGCTGTGCGATCCAGTATAGGCTGGCCTGAGCCTGTTTCAGTAAACGAAGCACCTTTGGTCTCAAGTAAATTTATCACAGAGAGTCCTAAATAATATTTGCCGGTAACATTATAAAAAGCACCTACGCCCACATCTGCTAAAAGTGAACTTATATTATCACCCATTCCTGAAATAACCGGATCGTTCCCATCAATTGCTATAAATTTGCCAAAATTAATATTTCTGTTAATTACCGATAACTGTCCACCAATCCCTAAAATACCCTGACTTAATTCAATCTTATAGGCATACTGCAGATTTACCGAAACATCTTTAAAAAATCCAAGTTTGTCCTCTGACATGCTTAGTCCTAGCCCCCCTTTTAGTAACGATGATGGGACATTCACTGCAACAAGATAGGTAGTTGGAGCTATATGATTTCCCTCAGAATCGGTTAGCCCCATCCATTGTTGTCGGGTGAAAGCAGTGGCAAATATTGATTCGTTAATAGCTGCATAGGCAGGATTTATAAATGGAATTGAAAACATATTCTGACTCAACATCGAAGCCTGTTGCGCATTTGCCAAGCTTATTGTAAGAAAAAAAGTAATAGATATTATTATGCGGCTAATTCTAAGCATCTAGTCAAAAAAAATTTTGTAACGAACGAAAATAGTAATAATCCCATATATAAAAATCCAAACTTGTGAATTGTATAAACTTAGTATTGTTAGTAATATAGTGCTTTAACGGTTTCAAGGTTTATAGGTTACATTAAAAAGAATGCTTTGTAATGTTAAAAATTCGCAATTTATTACTAATTGTTTTTTAACGATCTCAGAATATAAAAAGTATAATCCAACTGATCAATTATGCACTTTAATTCTCAAGTCAGAAATATTGTCTTGGATATCAACAATCTTAAATTGGAAACTTAGTGTCAAATTTAAAGATCCGAGTTAGTTGTTTTTATTCAAATCCGATAAATTTTAACTAAAAAAACTTTTACCTTTGCCGCCATTTTTCACCATCAAAAAAGTATCGATATGACTTTTGTTATCAAGGAAAAACTGTTTTCAAAACAGTGGTTGATTAATTATTCGTTAATCATCATAGGATCCTTTATCCTAGCTGCAGGTTTTGTTCTTTTCATTACTCCTTATAAAATTGTTCCTGGAGGAGTATATGGTATTTCAATTGTATTGCACTATATGTTTGATACACCGGTCGGTCTGGTAGCTTTACTATTTGACATTCCATTGACCATAATAGGTATTAAAGTATTGGGCCCAAGATTTGGTTTTAAAACAGTAATGGGTTTTGTACTAACAGCTGCATTTGTTGATGGGCTTACTTATTTGTATGGTTTTGAACCGCTTGTTGAAGGTGATGCACTTCTGTCTTCGATTTTTGGAGGAGTGGTGATCGGGTTCGGGCTTGGATTAATTTTCAAAGCCAAGGCAACATCCGGAGGTTCAGATATTGTGGCAATGATTATTAGTAAATATACAAAGCTTCCCCTTGGTCAATTAATGATTATGGTTGATTCTGCAATTGTTATTGTTGGATTGGTCATTTTTAAAGATTGGAAGATACCCTTGTATTCGTTGATCGTAATTTTTATTACCGGAAAAGTAGTGGATGTTGTGCTACAGGGAATAAGTTATGATAAAACACTTCTTATCGTTTCCGATAAATACGAATTGATTCGCGATAAAATCATTAATGATTTAAATAGAGGTGGAACCTATATTAAGGGCGAAGGGATGTATAATAAGCAAGAGAAAACCATCATCTATGTCGTGGTAAACAGACGAGAACTAGCCATTTTACAGGACTTTATCCATGTTACAGATCCGGATGCATTTCTTACTGTAATAAATGCAAATGAGATTCTTGGGAAAGGCTTTAAATCACTTAGCGACAGACAAGATTTTTAAACATTGATTCGTCAACGTAAAGTGTTATTCAATACTTTTATTTTTAGCAGATTAAATTATTAAACATTACTGAAATTTAAACTTTCTAATTTTTGAAATTGTAAAATGATTAATATTGTTAGCGATTTGTTTTCTTCAGTTTTTCCGGATAATTAATTAAGTTGAAATGTTGATTTATCTAAAGATTAAAAGTGCCAGTTATTTTTTTATTTTGTTACTGCTTCTGGGTAGTTGTGGACAACAACAAACAAATAGTAAGCTAATAATTTTCCATGCGGGTAGCTTATCTGTTCCCCTTAAAGAAGTGATTGATTCTTTTAATAAGGAAAACCCGGAGATAAGTGTGCTGACCGAAGCTGCCGGGAGCAGGGATTGTGCCCGCAAAATCACTGATTTAAAAAAGGAATGTGATGTAATGGCATCTGCCGATTATACGGTTATTGATCAATTATTAATTCCGGATTATGCAAGTTGGAATATTCAATTTGCTAGTAACGAGATGGTGATTGTTTATCATGATGAAGAGCAATCGAATCGGAAAATTGATTCAACAAACTGGTTTAATATCTTATTGACTGATGAAATGAGGTATGGAAGATCGGAACCAAATGCAGATCCATGCGGATACAGAACCGTATTAGTCGCAAAGTTGGCTGAAAAGTATTATAATATCCCGGGATTTGCTGAGAAATTTCTTGCCAAAGATGAGCGGTATATTCGTCCGAAGGAAACAGATTTACTTGCTCTCTTTGAAACAAATACAGTAGATTTTATCTTTATCTATCGTTCGGTAGCCGAACAGCATGGCTTGAAATATTTAACACTTCCCAATGAAGTCAACCTAAAATCTTCTGAATTTGCTGAACAATATGCATCAGTGAGTGTTGACCTTTCAGGTAAAGATCCGGAAAGTATAATTACGAAAATTGGAGAGCCAATGGTTTATGGAATTACAATTCCAACAAATGCGCCACATAAAAATACTGCCATCAAATTTGTAGATTTCCTTTTGTCGGATAAAGGAATGGCAATTATAGAAAAAAATGGGCAACCATCGATAGTTCCTTCATTTAGTGATTCATTTCAAAATATTCCCGAATCCTTAAAAAAATATGCGCTTAGGAAATAACCCACATCAACTAATTTCCAATTTTAATATATGAAAAAAGCTTTTCTGATTATCACTTTAATATTGTTAAACATTCTGTCTTTTGGTCAATTTAAAATGGAGGGTGAAATACGCCCAAGACTTGAATTCAGGGATGGCTATAAAAATCTATTACCAATGGATGCAAATTCAGCGCTATTAGTCAGTCAGCGAACAAGATTTGGAGTAAGTTATGCAACAAAGTTATATACAACCCAGATTTCTTTTCAGGATGTGAGGATTTGGGGAGAGGAGCAAATAAATACAAATAAAGTCAATATTGGATTGAATGAAGCCTGGGTTGAGTTCAATGCAGCTCCAGCAATAAAAATTAAAATTGGAAGGCAGATTTTAAAATATGATAATGAGCGATTGATTTCCTCAATAAACTGGAACCAAGTGGGAGCAAAGCATGATGCAATCAAAGCATCCTACAAATCCGCAAATTGGGATCTCGATTTAATTGGTGCTTTTAGTCAATCCGGAGATGTTTATTATCAATCGCCTTACCTATTATATAATAAGCAATATAAAAACCTTGGAATTTTATGGTTGAGTCGTAAAATGCAAAAGTTTACATTTTCGAATTTGACAATCGTTGAAGGGCTGCGGAAGGATGATGTCGGCGTTCAAATTAATACTCGCCTAACAACAGGACTAATATCGAAAGCTAAACTTGAAAAAACGGATGTTGATGGGCGATTTTTTTATCAAACAGGTAAAAAGCAAAATGGGAATAAAGTAAATGCATACTTGGCCACTCTGGATATCAATTATCATTTAAATACCGAAAACTCATTATTGGCAGGGTTTGAACTACAATCCGGAAACCGGAATCCAAACATGATTGAAGGATCAGACAAAGGATTTGAAGTTTTTTACGGAGGTAAGCATAGTTTGAACGGCTTGATGGATTATTTTGGAGGGGCAAGCTCAATCAATGGAATGGGCTTAGATGATATTTACCTTAAGTATAATGTAATTATTAGTAAAAATGTGGGATTTAATTGTGATTATCACTATTTCAAAACATCAAAAAACTTTCAATTTGAAGGGCTAAATTATCATAGCTATTTAGGCTCCGAAATAGACCTAAGTTGTTCTATGACGATTTCACCAGAAATTAACATTACAAATATTTTTGGGATGATGATCGCGACAAATTCTCTGGCAGTCGCCAAAGGCAGTGATATAGATGCAGTTAAAAATGGATTTTATTTTGTAACAATGCTTACCTTTAAGCCTGTCTTTTTTAAAAACTAAATAATGATCCGAACGGATTCTTTTAGCCTTGTTTTGAGTTTATTGGGAGCTATAATACTCCTGTTTATTATAGCACCTTTGGCAGGTTTACTGCTCGATACACCGGTAGCTAAAATATTTGAAACTACTCAGGACGAACAAGTAGTGAATAGCATTTGGCTCACTTTGTCGGCTTCATTCGGAGGTACTTTATTTTGTGCAATTTTCGCCATTCCACTAGCTTTTGTCCTGGCCAGAAAGGAATTTACAGGAAAGCGATTTGTATTAGGGGTTATCGATTTGCCGATCGTAATTCCTCATTCGGCAGCGGGAATTGCAGTATTAGGTTTTATTTCCAGAGATTCTGTTTTCGGACAAATGGCATCAAGTGTTGGATTGGACTTTGTCGGTCACCCCATTGGAATTTCGATGGCAATGGCATTTGTAAGTATTCCTTTTTTGATTAATGCCGCTCGAGATGGATTTAGTTCGATTCCTGTTCGATTGGAACAAGCAGCAAAAAACTTAGGCGCCAATTCGGTGCGTGTTTTTCTCACAATCTCTTTACCGCTGGCATGGCGTTATATTTTATCCGGATTTATAATGATGTTTGCCCGAGGTTTGAGCGAATTTGGAGCAGTTGTAATAGTTGCTTATCATCCTATGATAACTCCTGTTTTGATTTATGAACGATACACCTCATTCGGGTTAAAATATGCAAGACCTGTTTCTGTTTTATTTATTCTGGTATGTTTGGTCTTTTTTATTGCACTTAGATTTTTAGTTCAAAACAGATCAAAGCAAAACCTTAAAAGTACCTTGTTGAAAAATAACGCAAACTAAATGCTTGAATTAAGAAACATCTCACTTCTTTTCCCCGAATTTTCATTAAAGGATGTTAATTTGAATATCCACGAAGGTGAATATTATGTGATATTGGGTTTGTCGGGAGCAGGGAAATCACTTTTACTTGAATGCATTGCAGGAATGCAACAGCCAAATACAGGTCAAGTGATATTGGATGGAGAAGATATCACTTACAAAAAAATTCAAGAAAGGAATGTCGGATATGTTTTTCAGGATCATGCAGTTTTCCCTCACCTTAACGTATTTAATAATATTGCTTATTCTTTAAAGAAAAAGTGCTCTAAAGAAATCATTCATCAAAAAGTAAAAGAAGCAGCCGAATTGGTAAGTATTGGTCATTTACTTGATCGGCAACCAAACACATTATCGGGTGGAGAGTCGCAACGGGTAGCTTTAGCCCGTACACTTATTCGCAATCCAAAATGCCTGTTGCTTGATGAACCTTTCTCTTCATTAGATGTTCAACTTAGGGATGATTTGAGGGCTTTGTTACGTAAACTCAATCGGATGGGGCGAACCAT
>Ga0268284_1000775_pt1 | contig 19230 bp, 13 predicted proteins | sample saktaG_14_FD_190137 | JGI IMG/M metagenome (GOLD analysis project Ga0268284, IMG submission 190137) | Saline water microbial communities from Sakinaw Lake, British Columbia, Canada - sak_2013_06_06_40m | ecosystem: Environmental > Aquatic > Non-marine Saline and Alkaline > Saline ...
CTTCGTTTTGCTTTCATTTGGTGTGTGTGGGTTCGGTTTACAGTCCGTCCCCGCACACCACAATCATAGCTTAGCCACTGGCCCGATTTCCGGGGTCCGCCTCACACACGCCGGCAAAGCGGCGGATGAGCATATGCATTTTCATGGTTTCGGGGTGGTTTAACGGAATTGAATTGCGATCAATATGCCAATGACGGCACCGTAAATGGTGCTGATGTACGGATTGCTGGTGAGCGGACAAGTCCCCGACGCGCAGCCAATAAACCGATAGTAGGCAAACCCGAGTCCGCCTCCCAGCAACACGCCAACAATGATTTTCAGTGCCATCTGCATACACGTTACCAAACCACAAGAATCAGAAAGGTCAAAAGAAACTCGCACTCCACCTCATACCGACTCCAAAAATTAATGTGACTCATCAGATGAGGGACCAGGGACCAGGGACCAGGGACCAGGGGCCAGGAACCAGGGACCAGAGAAGAATTTGCCACTCCTTGCTGGCCCCTGACCCCTCAGTTTTCACAGAGTCTCATTATTTCTTGCAAGGGGTATCAGTCCAGAACCAGAGCGCACAAAACCGGCCATCACCAATGCCCGCGACAAATCTGCTGACGATCGTCACCGGATTTGTCGCGGCAGAGCCGCCGCGCCTCAGCGGTTCAAAACGGCTCGTCGTCACTCCACGCATCCTCGTTTCCCACGTCCCACTCCTCGACCAGATCGCCCGGGAAATCGTCGAGAAACGACGACGGGCGGCAGATCACGTCGCCGCTGTAGGACTTGGGGTTGGTCATCGGATAGGTGAGGTAGAGTCCGTCCTTCGCCCGCGTGAGAGCCACATAGAACAATCTCCGCTCCTCCTCCAGCAGGTTGGCATCATCGGCCTCGAGGACGCGGCCGTTAGGGAACTGGCCTTGCACCAGCCAGATCAGGAAGACCGCCTTCCATTCGAGTCCCTTCGCCTGGTGGATGGATGACAGCGTCACCTTGCCGTCGTCCGGCAGGCCGCGGTCGTCACCGGGCTGGTCGTCGGTGTTGCTCAGCAACGAGAGTTGTTCGAGGAACGCGAGGATATCGTCGAAATTCCCGCCATACTCGGACAGCCGTTCGATGTCGCCGCGGCGGCTTTCGGCATTGTCGAAAGTGGCCTCGAGGTAATCGCCATAAAGGCCTTCGAGGATGCTGAAGATCATGTCCGAGGGCCGGGCGAACTCCCCGTTAGGCGTCAATTCATCCAGGACATAACACAACTGTTCCCAATGTTTGGCGGATTTTTTCGGGACTTTGAACGGCAGCAAAAGATCCGACCATTTTTCCGGCAATTCCTCGCGGGTCGCCCAGCCGGATTTGAGCCATTCGTTCCAAAGTTTCGTGGTGGAGGCGGGCCCGCAGCCCGGCAGCAGGCCGACCATGCGCAGGAAACTCACCTCGTCGCGGCGGTTGACCACGAACCTCATGAAGGCGGACACGTCCTTGATGTGCGCCTGCTCGAAAAACCTCAGACCACTGGTGATGGCAAACGGAATCCCGCGCACGGTGAGTTCCATCTGGATTTCCAGGCTCTGGAAATGTGCCCGATAGAGCACCGCCATTTCGTCCAGCGGGATCCCGGCCTCGCGCAATTCCTGCATGCGCTGGGCGACAAACGCCGCCTGGCTGTTAGGATCCGGCAAGGCCACCAGTGCGGGTTTCACGCCCTGCGCCTCGCGCGATGAGCGCAGGTCTTTTTCGAAGCGCCCGAAGTTGGCGCGGATCGCCGCGTTGGACAGATCGAGGATTTCCGGCACGCTGCGGTAGTTGGTCTCGATCGTGAACACCTTCGCTCCCGGATAGCGCCGCGGAAAACCCAGGATAAGCGCCATGTCCGCGCCACGCCACGAGTAAATCGATTGCGCGTCGTCGCCCACCACCATCAGGCTGTTGGAGTCACCCGCCAGCAGGTCGATCATGCGCCCCTGCACGGCATTGGTGTCCTGATACTCGTCCACCAGGATGTGGCGGAAGCGGTTTTGATAGATTTGCAGCACTTCCGGCCGTTCCTCGAACAGGCGCACGGTGAGCACCAGCAGATCGTCGAAATCCATTGAGTTGGTCGCCAGTTTTTTGGCGATATATCCTTGCCGGACCTGTTCGATTTCGTCGGTCCACTCATAAAAACGATCATAGCGGGCGGCGATGACTTGCTCCAGCGAGGCCCCGGTGTTTTCGATCAGACTGAACAAGGACGCCAGCACGTCGGCCTTGGGAAATCGCCGTTGTTGGGTATCGATGTCGCAGGCGGTGATCACCGCGTTGAGCATCGATTTCTGGTCATCGCGATCGAGAATGGAATACGAACGCGTGAACCCGAGATCCTCGGCGTGGCGGCGCAGAATGCGGCTGCCAATCGAGTGGAAAGTCCCGGCCCACAGGGCGGAGGTGTCATGCGGGACGAGCTCGCGGACGCGTTCAATCATCTCGCGTGACGCCTTGTTAGTAAACGTCAGCAGCAGCACCTCCCGGGCCTCCATCCCGTGGTCCAGCAACCAGGCCACCCGGTAGGTCAGGGTGCGGGTTTTGCCCGAGCCGGCCCCGGCAATGACCAGTGCCCGCCCGGGCGGCGAGGACACCGCCTGATACTGCTCGGCGTTGAGCGCCGCCACATAATCAATGCCGGAGGCGGACGACGGAGAAGGACGGTGAAGGGTGTATTGACGGGCCATGCGCGCGGCCAGCTTGACACGGATTCAGCTTGGATCAACCTCTTGCATGCAGGCACTTCGTGGACCAAAAACGCACTATCCCCAAAAGACGGGTTGCCAACCCACGCTTTGTCAACCTAGGGTTCGTCATCTTCCAAACGCCCGATTGATTTCTCCGCCTGCAAACCTCACCCCATTCTGATATTATGAGTCTGTTCCGCAAAAAACCCATCGCCGCAATTCTCTCCGAGGCACTCACCGGGGAAGGTGATGTGGTTCTTCCTGCCTTGAAGCGCACGCTCGGTGCCTGGCACCTGATTCTGCTAGGCATCGGGGTGGTGATCGGGGCCGGGCTCTTTTCCCTGACTGGCAAGGTGGCGGCGGACAATGCCGGGCCGGGGGTGGTGATTTCCTTCGTGGTCAGCGGTCTGGCCTGTGCGTTCGCCGGATTGTGTTACGCGGAATTCGCCTCTTCGGTACCGGTGGCTGGCAGCGCGTATTCCTATTCCTATGCCACCATGGGCGAATTGTTGGCATGGATCATCGGCTGGGACCTGGTCATGGAATACGCCATCGGCGCGGGCACCGTGGCGGTGAGTTGGTCCGCCTACTTCATGAAATTCTGCCACCAACTTGGCATTGACTATCCGGTCCAGTGGGCGCTCTCCCCGTTTGACCACGAGGTTCTGGCCAATGGCCAGCAGATCCAGGGCATCGCGAATCTGCCCGCCGCGCTGATCGTGGTGCTGATGTCGTTGCTGCTGATCCGCGGCACCCATGAAAGCGCCTGGTTCAACGCCGTGATGGTCACGGTGAAAGTCGCCATCGTGCTGCTGGTGGTGTTTATCGGCTGGCCCTATATGAACCCGGCCAACCACTCGCCGATGATCCCGGCGCGGGTGTCCGAAGTGCTCGCCAATGGCACCACGATCTATCATTTCGGCTGGCAAGGCGTGCTAACCGGCGCGGGCTTGATCTTCTTCGCCTACATTGGTTTCGACGCCGTATCAACCGCCGCCCAGGAAGCGAAAAACCCGCAGCGCGACCTGCCCATCGGCATTCTGGGTTCGTTGTTCATCTGCACGATTCTCTATATCCTTTTCTCCTGGGTCATCACTGGCCTGTCCCATTACACCGAGTTTCGCGGCGTGGTGGACAAACTCGCGCCGGTGGCCACCGCGCTCAGCCACCTGCCCGCGAAATACCACTGGTTGCAGCAGCTCATCGTCCCGGCCATCCTCTGCGGGTTCTCCTCGGTCATCATGGTGCTGCTCATGGGCCAGAGCCGTGTGTTCATCACCATGTCCCAGGACGGACTGCTGCCCAAATTGTTTTCCGACATCCATCCGACACGCCACACGCCATGGAAATCCAACACGCTGTTCGCCGTGGTGGTCGGTGCCGCCGTGGCCTTCCTGCCGGGCAACGCCTTTGGTGAAATGTGCAGCGTGGGCACGCTGTTAGCCTTCGTCCTGGTGTGCATCGGCGTGATCGTCCTGCGTTACACCAATCCGGATCTGCCGCGCAAATTCCGCTGCCCGCTGGTGCCGCTGATTCCCGCCCTGGGCGCCTTGAGCTGCATGACCATGATGGCCTTCCTGCCGCGTGACACCTGGTGGCGCTTGATGATCTGGATGGCCATCGGCCTGATCATCTATTTCTCTTACAGCCGCAAGCACAGCAAGTTAGGGAAATTGGACAGGTAACGGGTATGACGTTGGATACCCGACGGAGCGTTCTCAAGTTTTCCGCGGTTTCCGGGTGGCGCGATAGGGTTGCGCCGCCTCGGCCACGCGGGTGAGGCGGGCAGGCCCAACCACCTTTTTGGGTTTTGCGGTTGGGCTCTTGGCGGCTTTCATCGGGACAAAGCGCAGTGGCCGGTACGCTGAAATGCGGGGACCCTTCCAAGCAGCGTCGGATTTTACCTGTTTCATTTTCCGCAATTCTTCCCTAGCGTGGTTTCACCGTCCGCCGAAAAACCGCCGCCCGGCCATCCCAAACACCCCTATGAATCCGCCCCCTCTCGACAACGCCATCACCTTCATCCGACCGAAGCTGAACTTTTCGCCCCGCTGGCTGATCCTCGCTCCGCTGGCCATTTTATTGCTGATGGGCGTCTTCTCGGCGTTCTACACGGTGAGTTCCGAGGCCGTCGCGGTGGTCCAGAGATTCGGCAAATACAGCTTCACCGCCAATCCGGGGCTGCATTTCAAACTCCCCTTCGGCATCGACACCGCGACCATCGTGCCCATCCGCCGGCAACTCAAAATGGAATTCGGCTTCGGCTCCCCGGGCGCGTCCAACCCGGACCAGGTCGGCACCGAACCGGACAAGGAACGCGACATGGTCACCGGTGATCTCAACGCCGCCAATGTCGAGTGGATCGTGCAGTATAACATTTCGAATCCCAGCGACTACCTGTTCCAACTCCGCAATCCCGGTTCCACCCTGCGCGATCTCACCGAAAGCGTGATGTGCGAGGTCATCGGCGACCGCACCGTGGACGAAGTGCTGACCATCGGCCGCACCGAGATCGAAATGGAGTCCCTCAAACGCCTGATCGCCATCCTGACGCAGCTCAACATGGGTCTGACCGTCGAACAGATCCAGCTCAAGAACGTGCATCCGCCCGGCCCGGTGCAGGGGTCCTTCGACGAGGTCAACCGCTCCCAGCAGGAACGCGAGCAAATGATCAACGAGGCCAACGGCGAATACAACCGCATCATCCCGAAAGCCAAGGGTCTGGCGGAACAAAAAATCTCCAGTGCCGAAGGTTTCGCCGTGCAGCGCATCAACGAAGCCGAAGGCGATGTCACCCGTTTCAAGCAACTCCTCGCCCAATACGACAAGGCTCCCGCCATCACCAAACAACGCCTCTATCTGGAAACCATGGGCGAGGTGCTGCCCAAACTGGGTCCGAAAATCATTCTCGACGAGGACGCCAAGCAGTTCCTGCCACTCATGAATCTCAACAAGTAAACCCACGGAGATTCCACCCATTCCTTCGCCATGAAAAATCTAACCACCCTCGTCATCCTGGCCGTCGCGCTCATCATCATCGCCGGCAGCCTCTATACCGTGAAGCAAACCGAGCAGGTCTTCATCACCGAATTCGGCAAACCCGTGCGCATCGTCAATGCCGACCCCACCAAAAACGAAGCCGGCCTGCATTTCAAAAAACCCTTCATCCAACAGGTCAACCGCATCGAAAAACGCATCCTCGAATGGAACGGCCCGGCCATCGAAATGCCAACGCGCGACAAACTCTATATCACCGTGGACAATTTCGCCCGCTGGCGCATCGCCGACCCGAAAACCTATTTTGAGAAGATCCGCGACGAACGCAGCGCGCTGTCCCGGCTTGACGACATCATCGGCAGTGAGACCCGCAACGTGATCGCCGCACATGACCTGATCGAGGTGATCCGCAGCGAGAAGGACCGGACTCCCGAACGCGACGAGGCTCTCACCGCCGCCAACACCAATCTTGGCACGCTCCCGCCCATCCAATTCGGACGCAGCGTTCTCAACTCACAGATCCTCAAGGCCGCACAACCCAAAGTCAAAATCTGGGGCATCGAGTTGCTCGACGTGCGCTTCAAGCGCATCAACTACAAAGCCGGCGTCATCCAAAAAATCTACGCCCGCATGTCCTCCGAGCGTCTCCAGATCGCCGAGCGCTTCCGCTCCGAAGGTGCCGGCGAGGCCGCCAAAATCCTCGGCCGCAAGGAACGCGACCTGCTGTCCATCGAATCCGGCGCCTACCGCAGGGAACAGGAGATCAAAGGCAAGGCGGACGCCGAGGCCACCGGCATCTATGCCGCCGCCTATAGCTCCAGCCCGACGGCCGCGGACTTCTATCAGTTCACCAAGACCCTCGAAACCTATCAGAAATCGCTCGGCAAGGACAGCACCGTGATCCTGACCTCGGACAGCGACCTGTTCCGGCTCTTCAAGTACATCGACCGGCCGGCGGACGAACCGATAGTCCAGCCGGCGGATAAATCGATAGTGAAACCGGCCGACAAGCCGATAGACAAGCCGGCGGACCAGCCCATGGAGAAGCCGCAGGACCAGCCGCTAGACCAACCGGCCGCGCCGTGAGGGTTCGGCTGGCGCGGCAGCACGGAATGACGGGTAGGGCGGATCCGGCCCGGTCCGCCCACGCTTCCGCCGAATGGCGGCGCGGAGGGACCGCCGGTGATCCGTCCCGCCAAGGCGTCTCCCACCGGATTTTTCCCTCGCAATCCGCATCCTGTTCAATCATCATCACAGACAGCTTATGAAAATAATGTTGCCTCATGGTGTTCTCGCCACCTGTTGTTGGTTTGCCCTTGCCAGCGTCCCGCATGCCCAGACCGGCACCCCCGATTACGACCCGCTCGGCGAGTTCGACCACCTGCCCAAACAGATCCGCGTCCAGGCCGAGTTCATCGAGGTCTCCCACGAACAACTCACCGAATTGTTATTCGCCCCCAAGGTCCCGGCCAACGACACCGAACTCCGCAAACAACTCGACCAACTCGTCAAGGACGGCAAGGCCGGCATCGTCGAAACCCTGCTCTGCACCGCCCGCAGCGGCCAAAAGGCCACCACCCAGTCGATCGAGGAGTTCATCTATCCGACCGAATACGAACCCGCCCAATTGCCGGAAGACTCCCGTTCCAAAGATAAGGACAACGAGAAGGACAAGGACGCCAACAAGCCCAGGACCACCCTCATCGCCGATGCCGTCGGTCCCACGCCCACCGCCTTCGAAACCCGCAACCTCGGCTCGACCCTGGAAATCGAGCCCACCCTGAGCGAGGACAACAAGATCATCGACCTGCGCTTCGTCCCGGAAATCGTCTATCATGTCGGCAACACGGTCTGGGCGGAATGGAAGGGCGAACACGGCAACTCGCCGGTCCAGATGCCGACTTTCTATACCTTGCGCGTCAACACCTCCGTCACCCTCGCCGACGGCCAACCCATGCTCGTCGCCGCGCTGTCCCCGAAAAACAAGGATGGCGTCCCGGATTTCACCCGCAAACTCATGGTCTTCGTCAAGGCTGACGTCATCACCACCGGCCGCTGATGCATCCCGTCTATCCAAAAAGTGGCTGGAGCATCCTGCTTCCCGGTCGCACCGCGATCATCGCCGTGCTCCTTCTCTCCTGCGGCCTATGCGCCGCTGCTGAGCGCCAGCCGCAGCACGTCCGCGTCAGTGTCCAGTATATCGAAGTCCCCCATCCCGTCCTAACGGAACTGCTCGCGGGAAAAGAAAAGGGCGGCCCGGCCCTGCACGCCAAGGCAATCGCCCTCGCCAAGGAAGGCAAGGCGAAGATCCTGGAGACGTGCATGGTCGTATGCCGCAGCGGCCGGAAAGCCACCGTCGAATCGTTCAGCGAGGTGACCTATCCGACCGATTGGGAATTCATGCGCAATGACCGTGTCGGATCTGTGCAGCCAATCCAATCACCGCCGTCCCTGCGGCCCGTTGATTTCAATGGCTTCGAAACCCGCAAGGCCGGCGTGACTTTCGAAATCGAACCCACCCTTGGAACTAACGAACATCTTATCGACCTTCGCTACGTGCCGGAAGTGGTCAGTTTGCTCCGCGTCGATACCTGGATGGAGCATACGGATCAATGGGGTGATGCTTCCCTGCGCATGCCGGTATTCGAAACCTGGCGCGTCAACGACAGCGTCATCCTGATGGCCGGCCAATTCGAAATGGTGTCCGTCATCACGCCGAAGTCCGCCGCACCGGCCGTGTCGCGCAAGCTCCTCGTCTTCGTCCGCGCCGATGTGATCACGCTCTAACCTTGAACGATCCTGAAAAGGCCATGGAATCAAGGAGGGGCGATCTCCGAATCGCCCTTGTCCAAGCGAAGCCAATAAACCGTGGTAACCCTATCTCCATTGGCACTCCATGGACAAGGGCGATTCGGAGATCGCCCCTCCTTGATCCGCGCATGCCGCCACCCGCAATGCAATGATTCAACACCCATGAAACCAGTGGTTCCACTATCAACTTCATCATGAAACGCTTCCTAACATTCATCCTGTTTCTATCAATCCAATTTCCATCCCAGGCCCGGGTTCCGCGCATGACGGTGCGCGATCCGGACGGCGCGGTGAAATTGCTGCAATTGGACCAGGCTGATGTTTCGATCCGCCTGCTCGGCGATCTCGCGGAGACCGTGCTTGACCTGAGCTTCCGCAACGACGGCGCGCGTGCGGTGGAAGGCGAGTTCGTGCTGCCGCTGCCCGAGGGCGCCACGGTCTCCGGCTACGCGCTCGAGGTGAATGGCAAGCTGCGCGACGGCGTGGCGGTGGAAAAGGAGCGCGCCCGCCTCGCTTATGAATCGGTCAAGCGCCGCATGATCGACCCGGGTCTGGTCGAGCGCGAAGCCGGCAACACCTACCGCACCAAGGTCTATCCGGTGCCGGCCAGGGGCACCAAACGCTTGCGGATCAGTTATACCGAAACCCTGCGCGACGCCGCCGATGGTTTCACCTACTCGCTGCCACTGGACTTTCCTGATAGGTTGGAATCCTTTTCCTGCAAGGTCCACGCCACCAACAAGGTCCGCGTGACGGATGCCGCCGGCCTGGAATTCGCCACGGCCACTCCCGGTGACCTCACCGCGAATCTGAAGAACGCCAAACCCGCGGGCACGCTGAAATTGTCAGTGCCGCCGCTCACGGAGCCGGTGATGATGGTGGAGGACGATGCGCACCCGGCGTTTTATCTCACCATGATCGTGCCTGACCGCGCTCCCAGCCCGCGTCCCGCGCCCGGCACGGTCGCGCTCATCTGGGATGCCTCACAGTCCGGCCTCGGCCGCGACCACACGAAGGAATTTTCTTTGTTAGACGCGTGGTTCGCCAAGCTCGGAGGAACCCGCGTCAAACTCTACTTGTTGCGTGACCGCCTCGAGGATGGCGGCGGGTTCGAGGTGCGCGACGGCCAGTGGACCAGTCTGAAACAAACGCTCCAACAGCTCGACTACGATGGCGCCACCTCGCTATCCTCACTGCGGGTTCCCGCCGGAACGGCGGATCTCGTGGTCTATGTCGGCGATGGCGTCAACTCGCTGGGCACCGCGAAGCCGGACATTGCCGCGCCCTTGATTTTTCTGCACTCCGGGACGCCCGCCACCGGTTGCTCGCTTGCCCGGCTCGCGCGCTCGTCTGGCGGAGCGGTGATCGACCTCACCACGGAATCCCCACCGGCGGCGCTGGCCAAGCTCACCGAACAACCGCTGCGGATCGTGCTCGAAGGCGCCGAACCGGACGCCGGCATGTTGGATTTCGACCTGCAGCCCGGCCAGCGACTGCGGATCTTCGGCACCATGTTAGATAAGAATGCCGGCAATCCATCCCTCCGTATCGGTTTCGACCGCCCGTCCGCGATGCGGGATATCACCAGTCAGCGCGATGCCAGTCCCGCCGGCATCATCCGCCGCCTCCACGCCCAGCGGGTTCTCACCGGGCTCGAACACCAGGACCGCCCAGCCCGCCGGCAAATCATCGAACACTGCAAGCGCCATGGTTTGGTGAGCGATTACACTTCATTGATCGTGCTCGAACGCATCGAGGACTATGCCCAGTATCGTATCCCGCCACCCGAACCGGAATTGCAGGCGGACTATCAGAAAATCATCGCCGCCCTTGACCAACCGAAGGTGGATCGCTTCGCCAACACATGGTCCTCCAGGTTGCGGTGGTATGGCCAGCGGTTTCCCGGCTACGAGGCGTTGATCCTGCCCCGCCTCCGCCAGGTGGGGATTTGGAAAAAGGCGCTTGAATCACAATTCGCGCCCGCGCAACGCGATGCGCAATCATTCGCCACCATCGCGGGATGGTTCGACCAGGCCACCGGACTGATCGCCGGCAAGCCGGACTTGCGCACCAGTGCCGACTATCAGAAATGGCGGAAAGCCATCGATGATTTGGATGCGCAAGGGCCCAAGCTCGCGCAAACACCGCTCCATCCGCCGCCCGCCGGCCAGGCGCTCACCGTCTCGGTGCGCGGGTTGGTTGCCCAGCCCGGCCTGGTCACCGGTGATCCCGGCATGACCTTGCGCCAGGCGATCACCAAGGCCGGCGGTCTTCATCCGTTAGGCCGCCTCGATTACGTCGCCCTCTACCGCAACGCCGGCAAGACCGTCTATAACACGCTCAGCGCAACCTATCAGGATGTGCCGCTGTTCCCGGGCGACATGCTGGTGGTGGATCAACCGCCACCAGGCTATGGCGATCCATTCGCCGCCGACCCGTTCTCAGCGGAATCCCATGCACCACGTGATCCGCGCCAACTTGCGCCGGTCATCGCGGGGCAAGACTTGTGGATCAGCCCGCAGGCCATGAATGCCGCGAGCGGCGCGGGTGACGCGGCACCCGCCGGCAACGCCTGGCCCCGGCAATCCGGTCCGGACGACCCGCTGCCTACCAATGCGACCGCCGGTAGCAACACTGAGTTGAGTGAAGCCGCCCCGGCCGCCATGGAAACCTTCGCCAAGGCCATCGCCGCCGGCAACGACGCGCAAGCCGCCTACCGCAAGCTCAAGGGGAACCATGTCTATCAGCCGCGGTGTGATGTGGATATTGCCCGCATCTTGTTTGCCAATCACCACGCCGAGCTTGGCACACGGGTGCTTTCCAACCTCGTCGAGTCGCAGCCACGCGATGTCGCCGCGCTCCGCAGTTATGCCTTCTGGCTGGCCGAGTTCGGGCAGGCGGATGCGGCGGAGGTGGTCCTGGGCGCAATGCCCGAACCCGACCTGCTGGCAGCCATGGATGTCGCGTCGATCCGCGCGACCCACCGCGATCTATCAGGAGCGGCGAAGGCGATGTATCCGCCCCTGCAGGCGGCCATGGCGGGTGACGGCGGCAATCTTGCCGTCATCGCCCTCACCAAATACAACACGTTGTGTCGTTTCCTCGGTGATGCGGACATGCCCCGTTTCGACCGCTATCCGCAGGATTTACCGTCCGACATCCGCGTCACCCTGATGTCCACCGGCGAGGATGCCGCGCTGCGCTTCGAGGTCGTGGAACCGGGCGGCTACGCGTGTTCGGCCAAGACTTCCTCCCCCAGCCCGTACGGCGGGCGCGTGACCGGTTCACACGGGGTGCGCGAATACCTGATCCGCCATGCCGTGCCCGGAATCTATCAAATCAATGGCAGTTCCGCCCAACCCGCCACGGTCCGCGCCGTGATCCACACCCACTGGGGCCAAAAGAACCAGCAAACCAAGGTCGTCACCCTGTGGCTGGATGCCGACCGCCATACCCGGATCGGCGAGGTGGATTTTGAGTTTCAACCGATAGAAAAACGGTAGGGCGGATCCGGCCCGGTCCGCCCACACTTCCGCCGAATGGCGGCGCGTAGGGACCGCCAAGAATCCGTCCCACCAAAGCGCGAAGCACTCGCGGATTTCAATGGCGGTGCGCCCGCAGGGGAAAAGTGGGCGGGGCGAGGCCGCCCGGCCCTACCCCTAACAGCACAGCGCGCCGCTTCCAACCGAAATAGCTGCGGCATTCCGTGCGATTCCGGCGGTCGTGCGCGGCTCAAGTCAAGGCGTCACGCCGAGGGCTGGCCGCGAGAGGACCACCCCCTTGCTGCGGGCGTGGTCAATCATCTCCGCCACCGCCTGCTTGCGCCGTTTTTCCGGCAGGAAATTGATGCGTGCCAGTTCTGCGCCGAACGCCCGGGCGTGGTACTCGCGCATGATCTGGCGCAACCGCCGCCTTCTTGCGGGCGTCAGAGGGACCAGCGGGGATGGCATGGATGGCGCGTTCATAGCCCGTGAAAATTTCCTTCGGCGGCCGGAAGCCAAGCTAGCACATCGTGGCCCATTGTCACGCCGACGTTTTCCCTTGCTTCCGCGATCAACCGGTCGATCCCATAATCCCGCATCGGCGATTGCGGGAGGTGCCGTGCCGCGCACTCGATCCGGATTTCGTGTGCCGCGGCAACCCCAAGGTCACGGTGACCGGCGCTCGCGCGGCGAACCGCCGTAACGTAAGGCCGCAGATGCTTCTGATAGATCCGCACCCGGATCTCGTCGAGTTCACTCCAAAACATCCGCTCCGCCATCAAAGCGCGCTTTGCCCGGAGCGTATCCGTGAAGGGAGCCAGGCTCAGCACCGGGCGCGTGGCATGCAACTGCGCGGGAAGCTCGGCGGTCCGCAACGCCTGCCGCATGACCTCAAGATCATAAAGATGCAGCCAGCCGGAGAGGTCCCCCTCCAGGAGCATTTGTCCGCCCAAACTGGTGGCAAATGGCCAATCCTTTTCACGATTGGTGCGTTTCATTTCCGCCACCACGTTGAATCGGGCGTAGATGCCTTGGAGTTGCTGCTCCCAAGCCGAGCTGCCTCGCGGAGCCACACTGAAAATGTCGAGACAGGTTTCCTCGGGCCGGGTCTTCCAGGTGAAGTGGGAGGTCCAACCGCCGCGCATCCACCGGGCATCCAGCGGCGGTGAAATGTGGCCACGATAATGCGGCAGCAGCCCGCGCAGCTCGGTTTCCGCGATCAAGGCCCGGAATTCATCCGACTTCTCAGCTTGGCAGAGCACATCGCAGTCCTTGGTGGTTGCCGCCACACCGAAATGTACGCAAGCCATGCCGCTGGTGATCGCACACGGGATGCCTCTGCCCTGCGCCCGCTCCATCAGGCCACCAAAGAATCGTTCCAGCTCAGCATACGGAATCACATCGCGACCCTACCACCGCCCGCAGCCGATGACAATCTCTCCAGCCAATCGATTCTCAATTTTCCTGAACGCCAGGGCATGGACGAACAACCAAGGCAAGACCATCGAAGCAGACATGGTGAAAGTGGTGGGTGGTACGGCGATTGTAAAACGCCACACTTTGCCGAGGTGCTCCGCTGGTTTGCCGAACCCGAGACGAAGAAGTGAGGTCGCCCCTGAACATCTATCGTTTCTTCACCCCTGCGGGTCATGGGCGGGCGGGCCGCTCTCGAAGCGCATGAGTTCGGCGATGAAGGTGAGCGGGATGTGGCCGGTTTCGCCGTTGCGGTTCTTGGCGAGCACCAGTTCGGCCTTGCCGGCTTCGGCCTCCTTTTCCTCGGCGCTTTCGGCGTAGTAGGCGGTGCGGTAGAGCAAGCCCACCATGTCGGCGTCCTGCTCGATGGCACCGGATTCACGCAGGTCGGACATGCGCGGCACACCGAGACTCTTGCCGGTGCGGCTTTCCGGCCCGCGGTTGAGCTGGGCGAGAATGACAATGGGAATCATCAACTCCTTGGCCAGCCCCTTGATGCCCGCGGAAATTTCCGCGATCTCCCGCTCGCGTGAGTTCTCCGCCTGCTTGGTGCGCGATTTCATCAATTGGAGGTAGTCGATGGCGATGAACTGAATGTTCTCATCGCGTTTCTTGCGCCGGGCTTTGGCGCGCAGTTCGTTGATAGATATCCCCGGCGTGTCATCAATGAACAACTTGGCCGCAGAGGTTTCCATGGCCGCGCGCTGGATGCGCTGGAGATCGCCCTTGTTAGGGGTATATCCCCGCGATAGCTGGCTGATGGCGAACTTGGCACGCGAGAACACCAGCCGTTGCACCAGCTGGAAAGCGCTCATTTCGCAGGAAAACACCATGCTCGCCTTGCTGTGCTCCACACAGATGTGTTCGATGAAGTTCATCATCAGCGAGGTCTTGCCCATCGACGGACGGGCCGCGATGACAAACATCTCCCCGGGCTTGAGGCCGCTGGTCATCCGGTCCAGTTCATCGAATCCGGTGGAAATCCCCTGCGCCCCCTTCTCTCCTGCCAACAACGCTTGAAATTGCTCGAGCACCTCCTCGACGGATTGTTTGATCGTGATCGCCTTGTTGGTCTCCGAGCCTTCGCGGATGGCGAGAATCCTGGCTTCGACCGTGTCTAACAATGTGGCGACCTCGTCCGGCGCGTCGTAGGCCTGGGCGATGGCTTCGTTGGAATTCTGGATGATCGAACGCAGGACGAACTTGTCCTTCACATGCTGGAGATGGTGCCGGAAGTGGCCCGGACTCGGCGCGTAGGTGTAAAGATCGGTGAGCGCCGCCGGCCCGCCAACCCGGTCTAGCAGACCGCGGTCCAGCAAGCGCTGCACCAAGGACACCAGTTCGACCTCGTGGCCGCCCTCAAACAACTCGATGAGGAAACCAAACAACGTCGAGTGCGAGGGCAGATAGAAATGCTCGGTGGTGAGTTTTTCCTCGATGGCCACGCCGATGTATTCCTGCGGATCCTGCAACATCGAGGACAACAGGCTCTTCTCCGGCCCCAGCGCGTGGGGCAGGGCACGCGTCACATCGTCCACCGCGGCGGCGCCCTGCTGTAACAAGGTGAACGGCGTGGTGGAGGTGGGCGGGGATTTCAGATCAGCAGCCATGCGCGGGCGGGACCATGATAAAATGCAGACCGCCACGCAATCTCCAACCAAACAATTTTCTCATGCTCGAATATTAGAGCCATTCGGTGAATCAGTGGTGAACAGCCGTGAACAATTGTGAACAAGTCCGCAGATCATTGATGTTCAGCGCTACAATTCCCGTGAAACCGGAATTCACACGCCGGAACGCCCGATAGTTCCAACCAACCGGTGTGTCGGGAGCGGGAAAAGCAGTTGCTGAGCGCTTCATGTGAACTCGGCTTGAAGTATCCGCAAGCCAAGGCACGGAGCACACCAAGGGAAACAACGAAAGCCACCTTCAGCTCTTTCGGTTTCGTCTGAAAGTAATTACCACAAAACTCAAGGCCGCAAGTAGAGTTGAAGTGGTTTCCGGAACTATAGTCAATTCAAGGTTTGCATAACCTTCCCGGAAATCGCCGGGATAGCTCCGGGCGTAAATATTCAGTTGGTATTGATGCGCAAGATCAAGCATGTATTGTGCCGTGTATGGCAGCGATTGTCCGCCTGTCCAGCCCAGTCCAGTTTCCTCTGCCCAATGAAATCCTTCAATGAGCGTATTTGTGGTTAGATCCGTCAGGGTATAATCGATGTAGCTTTCAAAAGCATGGTAGCCTGTCAAACCCGAGAATTCAAAAACCAGGTCGCGTGAGAGTGGCTGGAAGACACCAATCAGCGTTACCCTGCTGGACCCACCCCCCCAATCCCGCCCCGAACCACCGATCAGGCGGGAAAATGACTTCAGGGTGGCGCCACTCGTAGTCATTGATCCTGAACTGGCAGACATCCAAATGCTGCCGTCAGCTGTTTGTCCGATGCTCTCTCCACTATTTTCTCCGGCGTAGGAGTTTCCCCCGGCATTCCCTGCAACACTGATGGAAGATGAAACTATGGAAATGCACGCAGCAGGTGACGACGCCTGGATCATTAGAATCGGGAGCACGGCATACATCATCATCGAGAAAGCAACGCGCGGACCGTAAACCAGGAACAAGGGGGCTGTCGTTTTCATGGCTGCGGGGGGGAACCAAATGAGCATTTTGCGCCCCGCGGTGACCTCCTGCAAAGACAAAACCGCCTCAGCCCTTTCGCTGGCTGATTCCTGCCGGATTGGAAGATTTGGAAATCCTAAACAAGGCGTGCCGGACACACCTACTGCGGCTGCCTCAAGCGTCTTCAATCGCGGAGCGGAGAGCGGGAGAAAAAGGTTAGTCGCGAGGCTAAGAAAACGAGTCCCGCGGGTCAGGGTAGCTCGCGGATGCGCAGTTTGCGGAACTGGATGGGCGAGCCCTCGCTTTCAAGGCAGAGATAACCCTGGGCCGGATCGCAGCCGGTGCCGCCGGAAACCTCCTCGCCATTGACCCACAGGCGGATCTCGCCGTTGATGGCGCGGATGTAGTAGTGATTCCACTCACCATGGCCCTTGGCGAGGAGCTTGCGCGGAAAACTCCGGCTGCCATCCGGGGAAAGAGGTGGAAACGGGGTCATTTTCACCCGCACGGCGAAGACATCGCCGTTGGTGCCGAACCAGTCGGTGGCTTTTCCTGCGGCTTGCATTTGTGCGGTGAAGGCGTGGTCAAGTATCTGCACTTCGATTCCATCGGGCAGGCCCGGTTTGCCGCCAGCGGTGAGTTTTTCGATCGATGCAGGGGTGGTCCAGACAAAGACCCCGGAGTTGCCAGCAGGTTTCTGGTGGCTCCATTCGACGACCATTTCGAAATTGCGGAACTCCTTCGAGGTGCGCATCACACTCACTGGCGCGCCGGAACAGAGGAGCACGCCGTCTTTCCAACTCCACGTGTCATCCGCGCTGTTGACCTTGGTGAAGTCCGCAGCGCTCAGGTCGCGGAAACCGGGCTGGCTGTCGTCGATCAAGGCCCGCACCGGTTCTGTGGCGTGCAGGCAAGTGAGTGCGAGGAGGCAGCAAGGAAGGATACGGAGGTTCATCGGGTTCAAAGGGTGGTTGTTATCCCGCGGCGGGTCAATGATATCCCGGGCGGCTTGTCCGGTGACGGTGGGAGAGTCGTGCACAGGCCCCCCGGATGTCGGGCCAGGTCAAGCGTGCAGATGTGTCGCGCCGCACAAAGCAAAGAAATTCCGCGTATGCTTGCAATGCGCGAGGTTCCTTGTATGCAAGAACCCATCGCCTGCTGTGCACTACGCTCATCAAACCAAACCAACACCCCATCCCATGAAACCGCTCTTATCGTTCCTCACCGTCATTCTTAGCGCCACGCTGGCACACGCTGCAGAGAAATCCCTCTTCAACGGCAAAGACCTCACCGGTTGGAAAGGCCAAGCCGAATTCTGGAGTGTCAAAGACGGTGCCATCACCGGCCAGACCACCAAGAACTTGCCCGTCAAGGAAAACACCTTCCTCATCTGGCAGGACGGCGAAGTCGCCGACTTCGAACTCACCTGCAAATTCAAGATCATGGATGCCGACGCCAAATCCACGGGCTTCGGCAACTCCGGCATCCAGTATCGCAGCAAAGTCGTCAAACCCGAGTATTCCGTCGTCGCCGGCTATCAGGCGGATTTAGAGTGCGGCAAGACCTACAGCGGCATCCTCTATGAGGAAAAGGGCCGCGGCATTCTCGCCCAACGCGGGCAGAAAGTCGTCATCAGCGATGGCCCCAAAATCGAAGTGACCGGCGAAGTCGGCAAGAGCGAGGATATCCAGGCTGCAATCATCCCCGCCGACTGGAACGAATACAAGATCGTCGCCAAGGGCGGCCACCTGCAGCATTTCATCAACGGCAAGCAAACCGTGGACGTGACCGACAAATCCGCCGACGGCGCCAAGAAGGGCGTGCTTGCGTTCCAACTCCACGCGGGGGAGCCCATGACCGTGCAGTTCAAGGACATCATTCTGAAAACCGATTGACCTGCTTCCATCGGCTTCCCTCGCGAGATCCCAACCTATCACCCGACCATGGCCAAAATCGCAATGCTTGGAGCGGGCAGCTTGGTGTTCTGCAAAACCCTCATGGCGGATTTCCTCGCAACGCCCGCACTCGCCGGCAGCGAATACCGGTTGATGGCGTTGACCCACACGCGGCTGGACAAAATGCACGCCTTTGTCAGCCGGATGATCCGTGACAATGGGGTCGACGCGACGGTCACGTCCACCACCGACCGGCGCGAGGCGCTCCGGGGTGCGGATTATGTAGTGGTGATGTTGCAGGCCGGCGGGGTCGCGGAATTCCGCCAGGATTATGAAATCCCGCTCAAGTACGGTGTCGATCAATGCATCGGCGACACCCTGGGGCCGGGCGGGGTGTTCCGCGCGTTGCGGCATATTCCGGCGCTGATGGAAATCGCGCGCGACATGCAGGAACTCTGTCCCAACGCGATCCTGTTCAATTATGCCAACCCGATGGCGATGTGCTGCTGGGCGCTGGGCCGGGTGCCGGGACTCCAGTTTGTAGGCCTCTGCCATGGCGTGCAAACCACCATGGACCTGATCGCCAGCTACACCGGCGTGCCCAAAAACGAGATCGATTTCCTGGCCGCCGGCATCAACCACATGGGCTGGTTCCTCCGGCTCGAGCACGCCGGCCGCGATCTCTATCCGATCCTCAAGGAGAACTTCGAGAAGCCCGGCTTCTATGTGAATGAAAAGGTCCGCGGCGAGGTACTCCGCCATTTCGGTTACTTCATGACCGAGAGTACCGGCCATCTATCAGAATATTTGCCTTACTTCCGCAAAAACCCGAAAGCCCTCGGGCTTTATTGCGACGAGCCGTCGTTCGGCGGCGAATCCGGCGCTTACTACAAGTACTGCGCGATGCTGGCGGAGAAATTCGCCACCACCGACCCGCTTTCAATCGAGTCCACCGCGCTCGGTGCGCGGAGTGCCGAGTACTGCTCACACATCATCGAGGCGAAGGAAACCGGGGTGGTGTTCCGCCTCAACGGCAATGTCCGCAACGACGGCTATATCACCAACCTGCCGCAAGGCTGCTGCGTGGAAGTGCCCATCTATGTCGACCGGCTCGGCCTGCACCCGACGGTGGTGGGAAACCTGCCGCCGCAATGCGCCGCCCTCAATCTAACCAACGTGCTGGTCCAGGGCCTGACCGTCGAAGCGAGCTTCAGCGGGGACCCGGAACTGGTGATGCAAGCCGTGGCCCT
>Ga0268284_1000777_pt1 | contig 19202 bp, 16 predicted proteins | sample saktaG_14_FD_190137 | JGI IMG/M metagenome (GOLD analysis project Ga0268284, IMG submission 190137) | Saline water microbial communities from Sakinaw Lake, British Columbia, Canada - sak_2013_06_06_40m | ecosystem: Environmental > Aquatic > Non-marine Saline and Alkaline > Saline ...
CAATACCGTTGGGAACAGTTTCAGCAAGTGACGAAAAGGTTAACACTAAAACAAATAAAGCAGTTAAAATCAAGCAATTTAGAAATTTAAAAACCTTCTTGTTCTTCATAATTCCTCCTCCTTCTTTGTTATTTAATAAACTTATTATATAGGACTTTTAATAAACGTTCAAATAAAACAACAAATAAGTCTACATTTGCTTAATAACAACTAAATTTAAATAGATACCGGTCTGTTAATAAATAGGGAATGGAAAATGCATTTAATTAATTCTGTTTTCCGGCTCCCTGCCCTCCAAGACATCAATCAAATTTTGGGCTGACTCAATACCCATATTGGCGATAGCTTCTTCCGTATAGGCACCATTATGCGAGAGCATAATTACATTTTCTAATTCCATTAAAGGAGAATTTTCCGGTGGTTCTTTCTCATAGACATCAAGTCCTGCACCCTTTATTTTATTATTTTTTAGAGCATCATAAAGGGCACTTTCATCAATGATTCCACCACGAGAGGTATTAATTATAAAGGAATTTTCATTGACCATTTCCAGTTCTTTATAACCAATCATATTTCTAGTAGCATCACTTAAGGGGGCATGGATGGTTATATAATCAGACTCTTTAAGTAAGGTTTCTAAATCAACATACCTTACGCCAAACTGCCGGGCAAATTCTTCATCCTGAATGATATCATAGCACAAAATTTCCATTTCAAAACCTTGCGCCCGTTTAACCACCTGTCTGCCAATCTTACCCAGACCGATCACCCCTAATTTTTTCCTCCAGACAGAAGTGCCGATGAATTTCTTCCAGTTACCGGCTTTTGTTTCTCTGTTGGCCTCGGGAATTTTCCGGGCCAATGCCAACATCAAGGCAAAGGCGATATCTGCCACAGCGTCAATATTTGCCATTGGTGTATTTGTAACTACAATTCCCTGTTCTGTTGCAGCCTTAATATCAATATTATCTACGCCTACCCCATATTTTGAAATTACCTTTAAATTACAGGTCTGTCTTATTATTTCGACATTTAGTTTATCTATCCCAATAATAATACCATCCACATCCTTTATCAGTAACAACATCTCTCTCTCATTAAGTGGTTTACCAGTCTCATTCTTTATGATCTCATATCCTTTTTCCTTAAGCATTTCCAGAGGTTTTTTTGAAGCAGAGGTAAAGGAACGGGGAGTAATCAATATCTTCATTTACTCTTTCCTTTCGCATTATTTACCGTATTATGTATTTTTTTATAAGTTCATATATGAAAAAATTTAACTAACCACCGGCAATCATGGGCATAAGTATCAGTTTATCTCCATCTTTAAGTTCTGTATTTTCCTTATCCAGCTGGGTAATTGATTTACTATTTACTAAGATAATCCCTTTAGCAATCACATCTTTATATTCTATATTATATTTACTACTTAAGTTCTTAAATACTTCCTTCACGCTAATAACTTCATCGTTTTCAAAAGAAAATTCTTCATCATGGCAACCGGAAAGCTTTTCATACTCTAAAAAATACTTTACTATAATCTTCAATATGTTTCTCCTAAATCTTAAGGTGATAATTATCCTTAAAAATTAAACTAAATTACTTATCCCTAATCTTTCCAGCCTTTCTTTTGTTGGCCGCCCCTCTTTATCCCAGCCGCGAACCTCATAATAATCATCTAGCATTCGATTATAGATCTCATCGCTGACAACATGCCCCTTTGCTTGACCTTCCGGCATTTTTTCGGTTCGTAATCGTTCTGGAATCATGTCATCTTTCCTAAATCTGCCTTCCCTATTGATAATTAATCTTTCTAAATTATATACTCTTTCGCCAATAGTCATAAGTTCCGGAGTAAAATCATAACCGGTTAAATATTCTAAAGCTTTGCCTTGAGGTTTATCAGTAAAACCATATCCGCTTCTAACTACAGTACAAATACCCAGTGAATCTATATAACCTCGGGTATCCTGAATAGATTTTATCAACTGTCCCTTTCCTTCAACAGCAAAACGATCATATTCACCTGATATAAGTTCTTCGCGAATACTCCAACCCCCAACATTATGACAAGCACCTCGGCTTGAAGTTCCATAAGTCAATGCATTACCATAGAAACCTCTTGGATCATAAGCTGCTAAAGGTAATCCTTTAACATGCATCAGATATTTTTGCATTTCCGGCATTTTCTCCGCAATGCCTAACATACCTTCTGCAAGCAAATCTCCTAAATTTTCTCTTTTTGCTATTTTCTCAATCATATTTACCATTGCCACTCCATTGCCAAACTTAAGCTCAAGACCACCAGTATCTTTCTTGGTAATATGCCCTCTTTCAAATAACTCCATTGCAAAACCAATAATCACACCTACTGACATAGTATCTATGCCCAGTTCATCACAAATCTCATTGGCTTTAATAATAGCAGCAAAATCACTAACCCCACAAACGGCTCCCAAAGTACCTATAGATTCATATTCTGGATCTGATTTTGCACCTTTAAAAATACCATCTTTAACTTCACATAACTGGGAACAGGCTACCGGACAATGAAAACAAGCCTGGTTTTTTATAAAGAAGTGTTCTTTCATATATTCTGCTGTTATCGTGTCAATTCCCTCAAATACTCCGGTTTGGAAATTGCGGGTCGGATAACAGCCAAGTTCATTCATGATAGCAGTATATTGAGGAGTACCATATTCAGTATGACTGGCTTTGCTTTTTCGTGCACAAATAATAGCCTGTTTTACAACTTCTTTAAATTTATTCGGTTCGTTTACTGCTATTTCGCCAGTTCCTTTTACCGCGATAGCTTTCAAATTTTTTGAAGCCATAACCGCTCCGGCACCACCTCGCCCCATACTTCTTTCACCAATTTGAATACAGGATAATCTAACTCTATTCTCAGCTGCCGGACCGCATGATAAAACCTGATCTTCCCTGCCTACTTCTTCCTTTAAAATTTTGTTGACTTCAAAAGTAGTTTTACCCCAAAGTTCTTTGCCGTCCTTGATCTGGATATCATTATCTTTTATTAAAATGTATACGGGTTGAGTTGCTTTTCCTTCTATAATTATTCCATCATATCCTGCCATTTTAAGGTGTGGTCCAAAATAACCGCCACCATTTGAACATAAATATTGTCTTGTTTCAGGAGATTTTGTAGCTACTCCGATTTTGGTAGTAGCTGGCCCAGGGGAACCAGTTAGCGGACCGGTAAAGAAAAACAATTTATTTTCAGATGATAATGGCTTGATATCTTTACCAATTTCATCATAGTAATACCTTGCCGCCAAACCACGTCCACCTAAAAACTTTCTCTGCCATTCAGGATTAATTTTTTCCTCTTTTATTGTTCTATTGGTCAGATTTATTCTTAAGTACTTTCCTTGGTAACCTCCAGAAAACATTCAATTAGCCTCCTTCTTTTAGACTGCAAATCGTCTTCTTCGCCATTGATCGAAAATAACAACACCAATAATGATTAAACCCAGAATAACCCGCTGCCAGAAAGCAGAGACATTGAGTAAGTTCAAACCGTTACCCAGTATGCCCATTATAAATGCGCCAATGAGTGAACCGACAACACCACCTTCACCACCAAAGAGATTTGTTCCACCAATGACTACAGCAGCAATGCTTTGCAATTCCGCTCCTTCTCCCATTAAAGCATTGGCTGAATTTAGACGGCCGGTCAGGACAATGCCTGCAACTCCAGCCAGTAGTCCCATAATAGTATAAGTGATTATTTTGGTACGCACATAGCTAATACCTGAAATTCTAGCAGCTTCCCGGTTGCCTCCTACAGCATAAATTGCCCGGCCTAAGGTAGTGCGGGTCATAACCATCCAGCCCAGGATAGTTATAACTACAATAACTATGGCCGGAACCGGTACACCTAAAACGTTACCGCTACCCAGCCAGATTAGTCCTGCGGGCAAATATCCTACAAGTTTAAGAGCAGTGAAGTGTGAGGGAACCGGCAGGCCCTGCGTCAAAATCAGTGCTAAACCTCTTGCTGTAGTCATCATGGCTAGCGTAGCAACAAAATCGGGTATCCTTCCTTTGGTAATGATGACACCGGTTATAAATCCGGTTAGTGCCCCTGTCCCCAAACCTAAAAGTATACCAACTGCCAGATTGAGTCCCCAGTATGACACTGCTACCGCAGCCATTGAAGCTGAGAGAGCAAGGACGGCACCAACAGATAAATCTATACCTGCACCAATAATAACCATTGTCTGACCTATAGCAAGGATGGCGTTAATGGAAGATTGTCTTGTTATATTCATAAAATTACTCAGGTTAAAAAAATACGGTGAAGCAAAAGCAAGATATATAATCAGGAAAAGCAGTGCTATAATTGGACCCCCCTTTAGCATATTTTTCCTGATTGCTTCACTCCCCATTGAAATCCACTGACTTATTAAAGATGCTACTGAAGGCACTCTTGAGGGTATTGTGCCCTTGGGATTATTTTCTGTAGTATATGATTTTTTTTCTTCTTCCCTCATAATATTTCCTCACTTTTTCCTAATATTTTTATATCTTAACTGACACTTTTTAACAGTTTCTCCTGTGTTGTCTCTCCTCTTCGATATTCCGCAGTAACAGTACCTCTTCGCATTGCGAAAATACGGTCTGCCATAGCTAAAATTTCCGGTAACTCAGAAGATATCATAAGGATTCCTACTCCCTGCTTGGCTAATTTATTAAAAAGTTGAAAAATCTCGGCTTTTGTTCCTACGTCAATACCCCGTGTGGGTTCATCAAAAATCAAAATCTTAGATCCACTACACAACCATTTAGATAAAGCAACTTTCTGCTGATTACCACCACTGAGATAGATGAGTTTTCTAGCCCAATCAGGAGGTTGGATTCGCAGTTCATCAACGTATTTTTCTCCTAATCGCTGCTCTTTACGCTGCTTTAGCAGACCTAACTGTGAGATTTTTTTCAGACTGGCCAAAGTTATGTTTGACAATACGGACATTGGGTGTATGAGGCCATCTTTTCTGTCTTTGGTGAGATAACCCAATCCTAACCTGATTGCCTCTTCAGGTGAAGAAATATTAACTTTTTTACCATTAATACAAATTTCGCCACTATCAATCTTTTCCAAACCAAATAATGCGCGGACAAGGGTAGTACACCCGGCTCCCAACAGACCAAAAATTCCCACTATCTCCCCTTCATGTAAGGTGAGATCCACATTGTGGAGACCACCTTTTATCTCCAGGCCTTGCACCTTCAAGATAGGTTTACCAGGGCTCGTTTCCTCTTTGGGAAACTGCTCCTTAAGTTCTCTTCCCACCATCATTCGAATAATAGTATCCTCGTCGGCTTCATTCACGGGTAATGTAGCAATCTTCTTCCCATCTCTCAGAACAGTTACTCGCTGGCCCACCAAGGGAACCTCGGATAAGTGATGGGAGATATAAATAATAGAGATCCCTCGTTCATGCAATTCATTTACCAGGTTAAAAAGTTGTTGCCGCTCCTCTTCTGATAGAGCTGATGTAGGTTCGTCGAAGAGTAAAATCTCTTCATTTAAAGACAAAACTTTAGCGATTTCTACAAGCTGTTGCTCCGCCAGACCAAGATTCCTTACAGACACAGTAGGGTCAATATTTAAGTTCAGTCTCTTTAAAATTTGTTGAGCCTTTTTATATATTCCTGGCCAATCAACAAAGAAAAATCTACTTTTAGGTAATCTACCTAAAAAGATATTCTCAGCTACACTCAGGCTGGGAATAAGACTCAACTCTTGATAAACCATACCGATTCCCAATGAACGAGCATGATAAGGGCTGGTTATTTTAACTTGTTTACCTCGGAGGATGATACGGCCACTATCTTTGGGTAAAGAACCGCTAAGGATCTTCACTAAGGTAGATTTACCAGCACCATTTTCACCCAAGAGAACATGGGTTTCCCCTTTATAAAGGTCAAAATCAACATGATCCAGAGCATGAACACCCGGGAAACTTTTATCAATGGCTTCTAATCGTAATAAAGGCTTTTCGGACATTTTTTTCTCCTCGATAAAAATATATATATTACAAATGAGTACAAAGTAAATAGGTAATTATTAAATTTTATAAAGCTTTATATTATTTTATATTTAAAATTTACCCGTTCACATATTTAATAAACTTATTGTATTGAAATACTAAAATATTTCTTAATATAAAGAAAATAAATCATCAAAAACCAATTCATATAAACTAAGTATGATATAAAGACTATAAAAAGGGGGCCTCTATAAAGACCCCCCTCTCTAATTAAAATTTATTTTGCCAGATATTCGGCCTTGATTGCCTTCCAGTCTATAGGCTCAAGCTTTGGGTCAGGAAAAAATTCATGCGCATTTTCCTGGTACATCGTTCTGGGCCTGATGTCGAAAATCGGAGGGACATCTAATCCCAGAGCTGCCCTAACCGCATATTCGACTCCGTACCAACCCCAGTCCGCAAATCCATGAGTTGTTTCTGCCACCATTCTTCCTTCAGCTATCAACATCACTGACTCCGGGGTAACGTCATTGGTGAATATTTTTACCTCGTTTTGCCTGCCCGCAGCCTCAGCAGCCAACATTGCACCCATACCCATCTCATTAGACGCCGCCCACATAAAGTCAAGTGTTCCTTTAGGATTGGCAGTAAGAAAATCTTCCGCTGCCTTAATGCCTTTCTCCCGGTTCCAATCTGCTGGCAAGGTGCCCGCTATTTTAATACCTGGATACTCATCAATCACACTGTGAAAACCGTTCACTCGAGCTGTAGAGAAGAAACCACCAGCAACACCCTCGATAATGGCTCCAGTTGCTTTTATAGCTGCTTTTTCTTCCGGGGTGACAGTAGCATATAGATCTCGCCACCATTTTAGATCAAGGTATTCTCCTGGCTCAACCGCAACTTCTCTCCCCGTACCTAACACGCCCGGTCCACCAAAATAATCCAGTACGGTATAGGCAGAAACCTCAGCACATTCGAAATTATCAAAGCCAATATAAGAGACTACCTCAACTCCTGCAATGGGCTCCAGCAAGTTTACAATTATCACCGGAATACCTGCTTCATTAGCTTTACGAATAGCAGGAATAATCACTTCAACTTCTATAGGTGAGATGGCAATTACATCTACCCCCATCGTAATAAAGTCTTCGATAATTGCCACCTGATCCCCAAAAGCTATATGTGAGGCCGGAGCCCGATAGATGATACTAACAGTGATTCCATTGAGAACAGCATCGAAAGCACCTACCTCGAAGTAATGTGTTGCAGTTCTAAAGACTCCTGTGATATCAGGCGGTGTCCAACCTATAACTATTTCCTTGGGTAATTCTTTTGCAAATACCCCAAACGAACTTATAGTAACTAACAAAGAAACAATAAGAATTATTAATAAACCTTTCTTAATCACTTTCAAATACCTCCCTTTTAATTAAATTACGTTGATCATCTGCACACAAACTAAATATATTTTATTTCATAATCACCCCCTCCTTTTAAAATTTGTAATTCATATAGTTATTTATAACCACCCCCTCCTTTTTTATATTCAAAGCTATTATAATTATGAGTAATCTCCCTATATTCTCTTTCTGATATAAATTATTTCCCTTACATTTTATTCATTTTTTATATTATGATATTTATTTAATAATTAGGATTATCTATTACTTTACTTTGCCCATCTTTCTCTATAATTAATTTACTAAATCCTTTATTCTCAATAATTCCATAATTATGTCCGGCCTCACCAGGATAAACCGCAAAAAAGATCAATGGTGTATTCCCAGTATTTATTGTCCTGTGAGCCCAGTATGGGGGAATATAGGATACACTACCTGATTGCATATCAAGGATCTTAACTTCTGTATCTTTCTTTTGCATTAATAATTTACCTGTTCCCTGTAATACTAAATAAATCTCTGCAGTATCTTCCTGTGCATGAAAATGTCCTTTGGTCATATGGTATTCATCACCTACTCGACCAGGATAGATAATGCTGGAACAGTGTTGTAAATGACCATATTCCTCAGGAATATCAATATTGTAGACTCTATATATTAAAGGATCGCTTTCATTAATTATCTTTTGCGTAGCTTCTAAATCACGATACATTCCTTTCATATCGCTCAAATGGCGAACTAATGTGTTGCAATTTCCAAGAATCTCACCCGCATTAAAATTTAAATAATTATTAAATGGTTCCATTATTCTGTATCTATCCTTTCTTTTAAATTTCACTATTAAAAGTTATCTAACCTTCCTAAATTTAGATAGAAGAAGGCTCCTTCAATTGTGCAAGTCTTTGAAAAGTATTATTAAGATTATCAATTAAATCAATATATATTTCAGCATATTGCTTATAGTGGTCATGATGTTCGGTACGGGGTTCTATTCGATCTTTAACCTGAACAAATTTTTGTGAAGTTTTGGCTAAGTCATCAAATAGCCCCACAGCGTAACCGCCAATAATTGCGCTACCTAAAATAGCTGGTTCTTGTTGAGTTACTATAGTATACGGAATATTAAGAGTGTCTGCCTTTATTTGGTTCCATAACTTACTCTTCGATCCCCCACCTAAAGCTCGAACTTCCTTAAATTCAATATCAGGATAGAGATTTTTCATAATTTTTAAATAATAGTAATATTCATAAGCTATACCTTCAAGAATAGATCGGTAAAAATGATTCTTGCTCTGTCCCCAGCTAAACCCAACCCAACTCCCTCTCAGGTTGGGTTGAACTGGCAAGACTCTTCCACCTAAATGAGGTACAAAGAGCAACCTATCACTGCCAGGTGAAACTTCAGAAGCCAGCTTATCGAGAAATTCATAAAAATCTTGCCCTTTAGCTTCAGCTTCCTTTTTCTCCTGATGGGCTATTTCATCTCTAAACCATCGTAGACAAAGCCCTCCACCATTTATAAAAGCAATGGGATTCCACAAGTTTTGAATAACTGAACGGGAACACATTACAGTACCATATTTTAAATCAGGGGAAAATTCATTAGTACAACTGGCTAAAACCGATGCTGTACCAGCCACATCAAAAATAATCCCCGGTTTAACTATTCCTGCTCCTAAATAACTGGTAGTGGTATCCCCAGCTCCAGCTGCGATAGGAATACCCTCCACCAAACCACAATGATTAGCAGCTTCCCTGCTTAAATTTCCGATGATATCCCATGGTTTAACTATCCGCGGTAATTTTTCCTCCGGAATACCCAATAGGTCGCATAACTCAATATCCCAAACCATTTTCTGGATATCGGCCACGCCGGTATAATGGAGATAAGTATAATCTATAAAAGCATCAGACGCATTTAGACCTGCCATCTTCCCAGCAACATAACATCCCGGGACAATAAACTTAGCTACCTTTTTAAAAACTTCCGGACACTCCTCTTTCCACCATAATATTTTCGGACCATGGGCATAAGTAGGTGGACAACCGGTCTTTTTCAGTACTTCCTTTCCTGCTTTTCTCTGCATTAATTGAATATAAGGTTCACAACGAGTATCCAGCCAGGAATCATAACGAGCTACCGGATTCCAATTTTTATCAATCATACCGATCCCGGACATCTGCCCATCTACCGCTATGGCCGCAATTTCATTGGGTCTTATACTTGATTTTGCCATTACTCGACTGATAGTTTTTACTGCTGAGCTGTAAAAATCCTCAAGTTCTTGCTCCACCCAGCCGGGCTTAGGATAAAAAAGGGTAGATTCTTCATAAGCCGAAGCCAGTAAAACACCGTCTTTGTTAAGCAGACCGGCTTTTGTACCTGCGGTCCCGATATCTACACCAATTAGATAATCTTCCATAAAGTCAAACTCCTTAAAAATTAACTTTTTTATTTATATCGCTGTATAACCACCATCAATAGAAAAGACAGAACCGGTTGCATATCCTAAATTATCCGAAGCCATGGCTAAAATTGCTGCGGCTATCTCTTCTGGTCTTCCCAGTCTATTTAAAGGACGGCATTCTTCAAGTTTACGTCTTTCCTTTTCCGGATCTTTAGATCTTTTTAAAGCATTTTTAACTAATGGAGTTTCTGTTGTTCCCGGGCATACTGCATTAACCCGCACACCTTTCCTGGCAAAGTCTACAGCCATGCTTTTAGTCAGAGAAATAACTCCTGCTTTGGAAACATTATAAGCTGCCTGACCAGCAATACCTACAAGACCAGCCTCAGAAGCAACATTAACCACTACACCGCCATTCCCCTTAAGCATAATAGGTATGACATAATGGGAACAAAGATACATGCCTTTTAGATTTACGGCCATCACTTTATCCCATTCTTCTTCTGGTGTTTCGATTATATCGCCTTGATAATATATTCCGGCATTATTAACTAAAATATCTATCCTGCCAAATCTATTCATGACATCTTTAACCATATTCTTCACACTTTCACTGTTGGCTACGTTTATTTCAATGAAAAAGGCATTCCCACCAATTAAAGAACTAGTCTGTTTACCTTTTTTAATATCAATATCAGCTACAACAACTTTGGCACCTTTTTCTGCAAAAGCTATAGCTGTGGCTTTGCCAATTCCCACGGCGGCCCCCGTAACTATAACAATTTTATCTTTAAAATTCACGGTTTTACCTCCCTTAATACAAAACGTTTAAGTATCTATGCAAAAAAATGTTAATTATGCAATATTTAAACCTATTAAACCTCATGTAATAAGTTCAAAATATTTTAAGCCCATTATGCTTTCTGCAGCATATTGATTGAAAATATTTTCTGAAATTCCTCCTTCAAGAACAAGGTAAGGGTCAGAAACTGGTGGTAATGGTTCTAAAGTTAATGCATATTGATAATTTATTTCCTTCAATGCTTTAATAAGCGCTTTAAAATTTATATGTCCTCTTCCTACTGAACACCGATTACTATCTGCTATATGAACATTAATTAAATTGTTTCCGGCTATTCTAATTGCTTCTGGTATATCTCGCTCCTCTATATTCATATGAAAAGTATCAGCCATAATTTTTACATGACTTGAATTTACCTCACGGGCATAATATAAAGCATCCTGAACGCTGTTGACCAAATAAGTTTCATACCTGTTTATCGGTTCTATTGCCAGTAAAATATCTTTTTTCTCCGCATATTTCGCTACTTCCTGAACTGCCTTTACAGAATTTTTCCAGTCTTCTTTTTTACTTAAAGAGGGAACTAATTTAGATACTGCAGCTGGAACAACAATAACAAGTTTGGCACTTATTAACTTGGCATAATCTATGCACTTGAACAAATATATAATTGTTTGTTCCCTGATCTTCTTATCTGGTGAAGCCAGATCCCTTTTAATCCCTTCCCTCCATAGATACATTCCAGCAATAGAAGAAACTTTAAGCCCATACTGCTGTAACATTTTTTTAACCTTTTTAGGTTCATATTTTTCTTTATCGGGCTCCCCTTCAAGTTCTACCGCATCATATTTGTACTTTGCTAACCTTTGAAGGCTCTTTTCTAAATCTTCCGTTACATATATCCAGTTACTGATAGAATATTGCATATTTTCACCTCGTTTACTAGTTTTTATTTACATAGCCAAACTCTTTTTATTACTTCTCAAAGCTAACTACTATTTTCATATTATTCCTAAAAACCGAAACATCCTTAAAAATAGTGGGTAGTTCTTCAAGGCCTATTCTTTTAGTTATTATTTTTTTTAGATTACACCCAGCATTTTGAGATAGTTTTACAGTCTGTCTAAATTGTTTTAGAGAAGCCCCTGTAGTTCCAGTAATTTTTAGCTGTTTATAGTGAATTATATTTGAATTCAATTTAATTTCTTCTTTCCCTGCAGGCAAACCAGCAAAGAAGTTAATTTTGCCATTTATTGCTACCAATTCCAAAGCTTCTTCTTGTATTTCCGGAACTGAAGCAGCAGTAATTATATTGTCCACCCCAATTCCATTGGTTAAACTCATTATTGTTTTTTTTATCCCGGAGTCACTCTTAACTATGTAGTCCGCTCCAAATCCCTGACTAAGCTCTAAACGCTTTTCATCTATATCTGCCATAATGGTCATCCCAATTCCTAAATATTTATTCAGAACTAAATGCAGGATTCCCATCGGACCAGCTCCAAAAATCAATAAACTCTCTCCTGCTCTCACATTTAGGGACTCATAAGCATTGTAACAACAAGACAATGGTTCGATTACTGCAGCTTCTTCATAACTAAGCGATTCCGGTATTTCAACTAAATTCCCATGCTTAACTGCAATTTCAGGAATTTTCACATATTCAGCAAACCCCCCAGGCCAACTAATACCAAAAGCATTATAGTCTAAACATAATTGTTCAAAGCCTTTTTTACAGACTTTACAGAAACCACAACCGACATTTGGTGCTAAAGCAATACGCATTCCTTTTTGGTAGTAACCTACTTTTTTCCCAACTTCTTCAATCACTCCTGATATTTCATGGCCTAATATCTGCTCATTTTTTTCTTTAATTTTAAAATGTCCGTACTCATATATTTTTCGATCTGTGCCACAAATTGAGCAAGCCTTTACTTTTAATAGCACTTCATTATCGCCTATTTCTGGTTTAGGAATATTCCTTATCTCAATGTTTTTCTTTCTATTGTAGATCGCGGCTAACATAATCATTCTCTCTTTTGCAAAATTTAGGTTAATATAACACTCTATAATTTAATTGGTTTACCAGTTTTAATTGATTTATTCGCTGCTATAACTATTTCAATCGCTTTTTTTCCATCCTCAATACTAACTTTTGGTTCTTCATTATTTAATATGCAGTTAGCAAAATATTTATCCTCTTCTAAGTAGGCATCTTTGAATAAAATCCTCCAGCTTTTATTGCCTTCTTTAATTAGTTGACTCTTCTTATTCCATATTAAAACCGAAGAAGCCTGTTGGGAACCTATTTGTAGCATTCCCTCTGTTCCTAAGATTTCCATCCTCGCATCGTAGCCATATGTAGCAGGACAACATCCATCAATTAAACCTAAAACTCTATTTTTAAATCTTAAACTAACTGCAGCAGTATCATAGAAATCAGGATACTCTTCCTTGTATTGGGGGCATTTAAAATTATCAGCTATAGCATATACTTGTTCATAATCACTGCCAATCAACCACCTCATAGAATCAAAATCATGACTGTTAACCTCTGCCAAAAGTCCATTGCTTCTTTTTACATCACAGTACCACTTCGGCGGTAAGCCTGGTCCTCGTCCTACAGATTTTACAAGAATAGGAGTCCCTATTTCTCCTTGTTCAATAATTTTTTTAGCTTTTAAGAAATTTTGATCAAATCTCCTCATAAATCCAATTTGAAACTTCACCTGATTTCTTCTTACTGCTTTTTCCATTTGATTTGCTTCTTCCAAAGTGGAAGAAAGCGGTTTTTCACAGAATATATGCTTCCCGGCGTCAGCGGCTTTAATAACAGTTTCAGCATGAACGAAAGTCGGTGCTCCTATACAAACTGCATCAAATTCTTCACCTGCTAAAGCTTCTTCAAATTCAATAAAAAAATTGTTAGCACTTAATTCTTTCGCAGCTTCCTCAGCAATCTTTTTATTAGTATCAACAACTGCAACAATTTCTGTATTAGATATTTCAAATGCATAGTTTCTGGCATGAACCATTCCTGCTCTACCAGCTCCAATTAAACACAACTTCACTTTATTCATTAACACCCATCCTCTCTAATTCATCCTTACTCAAACTTAATTATAGGCTATATTTTCGATCTGTCTTTTTTTATTTCCTCCAATACTAACTAAGTTTAAATTAGGGCAAAGATGTGGATTATTTTCTTTACAGGGAAAACAATTTCCACAAGAAATTAGTGGATTAATTACTACCCTTTCTCCGATCTTCATATCTTTTCTATTTGTCCTTATTTCATCAACAATGCCCGAAATTTCATGACTCATAACAAGTGGGGCTTTTGCTCGAGGATGTAAACCTTCATAAATATGAATATCAGTACCACAAATGCCTGTATATTTAACTTTTATTAATGCTTCGTTATCCTTGATTTCTGGTTTCTTTATCTCTTTAACTTCTACAACCCTACTATTTTTATAGAGTGCTGCTTTTATTAAATCCAACTCCTTATCTTTGTTTTTATAGTAAACATAATCAATCATGCTATAAACATTATTTTTTCTTAACAGTAATAAATCTAATAGGCCAGGTAACCTCCATCAACATATATTGTTGCGCCGGTTACGTAATCAGATGCTATTGTAACAATTTATAATAAACTATATGATTAATCCATCTCCAAAACAATTGTGAAGTTGATCCAAAAGTAATTACAGTTTAAATTACATTATCTCCACGCAAATGTAGGTATCACTCTAAATTAATTAATAATACCCTTCTTTACTTATATAGCTCAACTTGAACCCTTCCTTTATCTCCCCTGAAATGTGATTCAAAATAGTCCATTACTATATTTTCTTTAGTATAAGTTATGTTCTTCATTAGGTGCACTGGGACACCCTCTTTTATATTTAAAAGCTCCGAATCATACTCTGATGCTACAATGGCCTCCAAGGTAACCCTCGCTTTATAAGCAACTAAACCATGTTTTTCAGCAAGAGTTTGATAAAGTGATTTATCTGTTAAATCTTCGTTTATTAAATCAGGACATAATTTATATGGTATATGATTTGCAACATGTACAATAGGCCCATTCTCAATATATCTAACACGAAATATATATATAATTTTTTCATTTTCTTCAATATTTAACTTTTTTGCTATTGCCTTACTTGCAGGTTTAATTTCCTGTTTCAGAATCTTTGTTCTCATTGTATAGCCTTTTCCAACCATGTCATCGTAAAAGGTGGTTAACTTCTGAATAAATCCGTAATTTATCTTGGGTTTGCATACAAATGTTCCTCTTCCCTTATCCCTATAAAGCAACCCTTCTCCAACAAGCTCTTTAATTGCTTGCCTGACAGTCATTCTACTAATCTGGTATATTTCGCTTAATTTGTTTTCTGATGTAATTTTTTCCCCAATCTTTAATTCCCCAATTTCAATTTTCTCACGAATGATTTCCTTCAATTGGTAATATACGGGAATTGGAATATTTTTGTTAATTTCCTTAAAATTCATTATAGTTCCTCCGTATAGTCCTACAGTTGTATATACATCTATACTTACTTTATCAATCATCTTTTTAAATGTCAAGGAAAACGTTGCATTTTTTTGGTATTTTTTCCAAAAAAAATAAAATTGTAAATTTTTTATAAATTAAAATTTAAAATGCAGCCTCTAAATCATAACTAAAAATTAAAAAGATTGGAAATTTTAGATTACGGTTCAGTTTTACAAAAAAACTACAGATTCTCATGTTAAAAATCTTATTATGTACTATTTGGATAAAAGGTAGAAAAGAAGTTACTCTAAGAAATTTTAGATATCAAGAAGAAAAGATTTTTTATTTTATGTTAAAAAATATTTAACAAACCCCTGTTATTTTTATTTTTCTGTTTTCATTTTCTGTTTTCATTTTCTTGACATTCGACTGACCAGTCAGTTATACTAAATATTAGTAAAAAATTTAGACATAAATAAGGGGAAAACAAAATGATGAAAAAAGTTGCAGATATTATTACAAAATATGCCTGGCCAATAGTTATAATAACCATTGTCATCACTATTTTGGCAGGTTCACAATTAAACAAGCTAACCATCGAAGATGACATTACCAAATATATGCCTGCGGATGACCCGGATATAGTATTTTATAGTGAAATCGTGGATAAATTTGGCGGCTCTCAATCAGAAACAGCGGTGATCTCGCTGGAATATGATGACCTTTTCCGGGTAGAAAATTTAAGGAGCGTAAAAAATATTATTGATGAATTAAATGATACTTCCTATATTAAATCTGTAACTTCTTTCTTAAATATGCCTGAAATAATAAGCACAGAATTTGGTTTGGAAGTAAAAGATTTAGTAGAAATCTTTCCGGAAAACGATAAAGAAGCAAGAGAGCTTAAGGAAACTCTTTTAAAAAATAATATGGTAAAAGGTAAATTTATATCCGGAGATGGAAATGTCACTCTATTAATCATAGAATTAAAAGAAAGTTATTCAGGAAGCGAGCTAAAAAATAATTTAGTAAAAATAATTGAACCTTTAAAAGGAGATGCTACAAAAATATATTACTCCGGTATGCCATTAATGAGTGCAGAAATATCAGAAAGTTCCCGGGGTACCATGGGCTTAAGTATTCTCGCCATCATTATCATGCTCTTTGTTCTTTTCTTCTGCTTTCGAAGTATTCGGGGAGTTATATTACCCCTTTTTGTCGCTTTTATGTCTTCGGTTTGGGTTTTGGGATTAATCGCTTCCACTGGTAGAAATGTCACCATGGTAGCTGCTATCCTGCCGGTTATTATGATATCTCTGGCAACTGCTTATGGAATACATTTTGTAAGCCGTTATTATGAAGAAAGATATCGCTTTGAACCGCTTAAAGCAGTCAAAATGGCTTTCCGGCATACTTTTGTACCTATATTAATGAGTGCCTTGACGACTATGGCTGGTTTTTTGTCTCTTTCTGCTGCCATCGTATTACCCATTACCGAATTTGGTATTTTTTCTACCCTGGGAATATTCTTTGCTTTTATACTGGCAACTTTTTTTCTGGGTGCTTTTTATAAACTTTTTCCTCCTCCTAAAATACATATAAAATTCTCTTCTGATTCTAAAGATATAGTCAGTAAATTATTGGATCTCATTTTTTATTTGGTTTCAGAAAAAAAGAAAATGGTTATCGTAATTGTATTAGCCGTAGTTTTAGGAGGAATAGGCTTTGCTACTCAGGTTATACCCGATTCTTCCATGGAATCAAGATTGGGCGAAAAGAGCCAAGTTGTAAAAACTTTGAATTATTTTAAAGAGAAATTTGGCGGAGTAGATACTCTTTATATCTATACCGAAGCAGATAACGTAAAAAACCCTTATGTTTTAAGACAGATAAAAAAGATAGAAGATTATTCAACAAGGCTCCCCTCACTAAGAGAACCGTCTTCAATCAGTGATTTCTTAATTGATCTTAATGATGCAATGGAAAACAAAAAGATCATCCCTGCCAGTTTGGGAAAGATTGATAATCTCTGGTTTTTTGCCCAGGATAATGAATACATTACTTCTATGGTCGGAGATGATGATAAAGACACGCTGGTATCTATCAGGACTAAAGAAATGACTTCTGATGCCCTCGATCTATCCATTGCAAAAATAAGGACATTTATAGAAACCATTCCCAAAAATGTAAAACAAGTAGATCTTCAATTATTAGAAAAAGAAGAACGTAAAAATTATTACCCCTATATTGCAGATGAAATTATTTCTTCCCTTCAGGCCAAAGGTATAGAGATAAAAAATATAGACGACTTCAAGAAAGAATTGGTTCGATTGGCTGCTCAACCAAATAATGAATTTGAAAGAAAAGACCAGACATTTATTTCTGAAATTTTGTCTCTATCTTCTTTGGAAATTGAAGATTTAGGATTAACCAAGGAGGAGATTTCTCCTTTACTTACATCTTATATCCAAGATGAGCAAACAGTAGATTTCTTTATAGATGAACTTATTAGTCAAATAGACTTATCTGAAGATGATGCTCTCTATTTGCTGGAAATACTGGAAGATTCTCGAAATATGGCCAGGGAAAGAGAAAAAATAAAAGCGGCACAATTAATGGCAGAAAATTATTTAGGTGACCAATTAACCGATGAGGAAAATGATATCTTCTGGTATTTAAATGATACGATTGTTTTTATACCTGATGACAATGGAACTACGAAACTCTCTTTTCGGTTGAGCGGAACCCCGGTCATAACCGATCGAATAAACCGCAGTCTATTCAGGGGACAGATTAGGAGCGTTGCTCTCGCATTCTTAATGGTATTCATCATGTTGGTCATTCAATTTAAATCTGTTAAAGTAGGATTATATTCTATCATCCCTCTTATTTTAACTATCATTACCGCGGGTGGTGCTATGGGGATCTTTAATATACCCTTAAACGTATCTACCATGATGGTAGCAAGTATCGCTATAGGAGCAGGGATAGATTATACCATTCACTTTATATCCCGCTATAAAAATGAATTAAAACGCAATAAAAAAATAGATGCGCTAAAAACAACCCTAACCGGAACCGGAAGAGCAATCGTCTTTAATTCTATTTCTATAGCAGCCGGAGTTTTTGTACTCAGCCTTTCCAGTATTAAAATGATGGCATCTTTTGGTCAATTGATTGGAAGTGTAATGCTGGTAAGTGTTATATATACCCTGTTACTTCTTCCAATATTATTAGATAAAGTTGATTTTAAAATAAAAAGGGAGTCAAAATAATGAAAATAATAAAATATTTTTTTACGATGTTAACTGTTTGCTTGTTGTCTTCAGGCATTATGGCTTATGCCGGAACAGAAACAACACTAACCGTGGATGAAATCATGGATAAAATGGAAGAGACATCGCCTGATTTTGCTACTCAAAAAACTATTTCCGAAATGATTTTAATTGACGAGGAAGGAAACGAGGAAGTAAGAGAGATGATAATGTTCTCTCAAAAAGGAGAAGAAGAAAAAACCAGTACCCTTGTGAGGTTCCTCTCTCCTAAATCGGTAAAAGGCGTAACCCTTCTAAATATCGATGATGGAGAAAAAATATATTTATATATGCCCGCCTATGGTAAAGCAAGGAGAATCGCCGGGTCTTCAAAAGGAGATGAATTTATGGGAACGGGTCTTTCTTATGAAGATATGAGCATGGATTATGAAGACAAAGATTACGAAAAAAATCTTTTGGAAGAAACAGACAGCGAATACATTATAGAAGTTTTACCGAGCGGAGAAGATGTATCTTATGAAAAAATTATCCTTCATGTAGATAAAGAAAATTTTTACGCCAAAAAAGTAGAGTTTTATGAAACAGGTAGTGAATTAACCAAAACTTTAACCATAGATAAAATAAAACTTGACGATAATGGCAAGGTTACACCTATGGAGATAGTATTTACTGATACAGAAGAGAATAAAAAAACTAAGATCACAATGAAAGAAATTGAATATGATATAGAATTATCATCCGGCTTCTTTAGTATCAGAACATTGTCAAAGCCGACTCTTTAAAAACAGTATCGAGT
>Ga0268284_1000779_pt1 | contig 19130 bp, 18 predicted proteins | sample saktaG_14_FD_190137 | JGI IMG/M metagenome (GOLD analysis project Ga0268284, IMG submission 190137) | Saline water microbial communities from Sakinaw Lake, British Columbia, Canada - sak_2013_06_06_40m | ecosystem: Environmental > Aquatic > Non-marine Saline and Alkaline > Saline ...
GAAGTCGAACTCCGGAAAGTCGGCCTGCGCCTCATCAACGTCAACGTTCAGGACATCACCGACGAGTCCGGCTACATCGACGCTCTCGGTCGTGAGGCTGCGGCACGCGCCATCAGCGAGGCCAAGGTAAAGGTTTCCCAACAGGAACGGGATGGCGACATCGGGGCCGCCGAGGCCGACCGTGAAAAGCGCATCAGCGTGGCCGCCGCCCAGGCGAACGCCGTGCAGGGGGAAAACGAAGCTGCCGTGCAAATCGCAAATTCCAATTCCTCCCGGCGTGAGCGCGAGGCGGAAGCTCAACGGCTTGCGACCGCCGCAGAAAAAGTTGCCGAAGCCAAAGCGCTTGAAGAAGCGTATGCCTCGGAAGAATCCGCCGAACGCCAGCGTGCCAAGCGCGATGAAGCCACCCAAATGGCCAGCATCATCGTGGAGGCGGAGATTCAGAAAAAGAAAATCGAAGTCATGGCCGAAGCGGAAAAAATCCGCGTCCGGCTGACGGCCGAGGCGGAGCGTTTGAAAATCGAGCTCCAGGCCGAGGCGGAAAAACGCCGCATGGAACTCACGGCGGAAGGCGAAGCCGCCCGCAAGCGTCTGGTCCAGCAAGGTGAGGCCGATGGCTTGAAAGCCGTCATGGAAGCCCAGGCCACCGGCACGCTCGCCCAACTCCAAGCCAAGGCGGACGGTTTCCGCTCCATCGTTGCCGCCGCGGGCGGTGCCGATCAAGCGGCCCGCCTGATGGTCACCGAACAGCTTCCCAAGCTCGTCGAGGAACAGATCAAAGCCATCTCCAATCTCAAAATCGACAAAATCACTGTCTGGGACAGCGGCGCAGGTGCGAATGGCAAGTCCGGCACCGCCGGATTCCTCTCCGGCCTCATCGGTTCGCTCCCGCCAATCCATGAACTCGCCCGCAATGCCGGTGTCGAGTTGCCCGCCTACCTCGGCAGCCCGTCCGCCGCTCCCGCCGCCACGGACACCCCGCCCCACAAGGACGAACCCAAGGCCTGATGCCCGCATGCCTTTCAATGGCATTTACCATTGAAAATATGGCACCGCGATGGGATGGGAAAGCCACCCAATAAAGCGTCCTGCCCGGGCCGCTCCAGGCAAACACCCATACTTGACGCCTGCCCTTGACGCTCCCGCCTCGTCCGGAGCATTCCGGTCCCCTGCGGATTTTTCCTCATCCTGAAAACTCTGCCATGACAAACGCGCCGCCATCCCTACACTCACCCCCGTGAGCTACCAGGTCTTCGCCCGCAAATACCGACCCAAAACCTTCGACGATGTCCTAGGCCAGGATCACGTCGTCCGCACCCTGCGCAATGCGATCACCCAAAAGCGTCTCGCCCACGCCTACCTTTTCGTCGGCCCCCGCGGAACCGGCAAAACCTCCACCGCCCGGATCCTCGCCAAGGCGCTCAATTGCACCGGTGGCCCGAAAACCGACTTCGATCCCGACGAAGATATTTGCGTCGAGATCGCCGAAGGCCGTTCGCTCGACGTGCTCGAAATCGACGGTGCCTCTAACAATGGAGTCGAACAAGTCCGCGATCTCCGCGAATCGGTGCGCTTCGCCCCCGCCCGCGGCCAATTCAAGATCTACTACATCGACGAGGTCCACATGCTCTCCAACGCGGCGTTCAATGCCCTGCTCAAGACGCTCGAAGAACCTCCCCCGCATGTGAAATTCTTTTTTGCCACCACCGAGGCGAACAAGATCCTGCCGACCATTCTCTCACGCTGCCAGCGCTTCGATCTCCGACCCATCCCCACCGAGACGATCGCCCGCCAGTTGCTCCACATCGCCGGACTCGAGGGGATCTCGCTCGACCAGACCGCCGCGTGGGCCATCGCCAAGGGGGCCGACGGCGGGATGCGGGACGCCCAATCAATGTTAGACCAACTCGTCGCCTTCTGCGGCGACCACATCACCGAGGAGAGTGTGCTCGACGTCTTCGGTTTCACCTCGCGGGAAAAAGTCGCAGCCCTCACTTCCTCGCTGCTCTCGCGTAAAACACCCGCAGCGCTCGCCCTGATCCAGAAGGAGGCGGAAAGCGGCCGCGAACTTTCCCAACTCCTCGGCGAACTCATCGGTTGCCTGCGCGCCCTGCTCGTCGCCAAACTCGACCCCTCTGCCGATGGCGAGGGCATCCCTGCCGAACTGTGGGACCAGTTGCTCAAAGCCGCCAACGATTACCCGCCTGATCGCATCCTCGCCGCCATCGACGTGTTCGCGGAAACCGAGGGCCGGATGAAATGGGCCGCTAACAAGCGCCTCCACTTCGAACTCGGCGTCATCAAATCCATCCAAGCACTCGGCGAAGTCCGTATCACCGACGTCATCAAAGTCCTGACCCGCGGCGCTGATTTCAGTGGCGGCGGTTTCCAACCGCCAAGCCCATCTCTCCAACCCGCACCCGCACAGCCCGCCGAACCCTCCCCTCAGCCCCTGCCCAGCGCCAAGGAACCAAAACCCGCAGGACCACCCGCCAAAGCAAAAGCCCCCGCCGCCGCAGGCCTCGCCGCCTTCGATTCGCTCATCGACGCCGCCCCCGAAACCAGCGTGCCGCCGCCCGCCGCTGAAGCGCCGCCATGGAAAGAACAACCAAAACCCGCGCCAGCTCCGCCAGCCACTCCCCAACCGGACGACGATCCGTTCTATCAGGACCCTCTGATCCAGGCCGCCCTCACAAATTTCAAAGGCAAAGTGGTTGCAGGGTAAATGCTGAAATGCTGAAATGACCAATAACCAATAACTGATAACTGATAACTGATAACCTATAACCGATAACTTTTCCCATGAACATCGCCAAACTCATGAAACAAGCCCAGCAGATGCAAGCCGGGCTCGCCGCCAAACAAGAGGAACTCGCCACCCAAACCGTCGAATCCTCGGTGGCTGGCGGCAAAGTCACCGTCACCGCCACCTGCGCCGGCGACGTGCTTGCCATCAAGATCGATCCCTCGCTCGTCGATCCGTCGGATGTCGAATTCCTTGAGGAACTCGTCCTCAAGGGCGTTCAGGAAGCCATTACCTTGGGCAAGGACAAGTCCGCCGCGGAAATGAAAAAACTCACCGGCGGACTCGGCATCCCGGGTATGTAAGCACGATATTTTCTCCATGCGCCGTAACTTCGGATGGTCGCTGGTGGGGGCCTCGCTGCTGCTCCACCTGTTCACCGTTTTCTGTTTTACCTGGCAACCGGACCGCTTTGCGGCCTTCACCGTCCTGCCGATCTGGCTATGGGGGGCCTGCGGCCTGTTGCTTGCCTGCGTCGCGTTCTTCGTTCTACGTGCCGCTGGGTCGTGGGTCATGATCGCCGTCTGGGCCATCACCCTGCTCGTCAGTGCCGACGAGGCCCGCGTAATCGCCCATTTCAGCAAATCCGCCCCACGGCCAGGGCCTGCCGCGCCCTATGATGGCAAGCCTGTGATACGCGTCATCACACTCAACTGCGCCATTTTCGCCTTCGGTGATCCGGCCCAAGACCTCGCGGCATGGGAACCGGACATCGTCCTGTTGCAAGATGCCTATCCATACCAAGTCCAGCAAATCGCCAAGGCCCTCTACGGCGGCCGTGGCGATTTCCGCGCACACACCACTAACGGCATCGTCACCCGTTGGAAAATCCAACGCGAGGTCAGCAACCCCACCCATCGTGGCCAACAAGTCACGATCACTCTGCCGGACGGATCCGCCGTGGAGGTCGTCAACGTCCACCTCGCCTCCGCCGCCACCGACCTCCGGTTCTGGCAGCGTTCAACCTGGCGAAAACACCGGATCAACCGCGCCCTGCGCCTGGATGAATTGTCACAAGTCCAACTTATCCTCGGAGAAACCACCGATTCATCCCACACCCCAACACTGTTAGGAGGTGATTTCAACTCCCCGGCCACCGATGTCGTCCACCGCCAGCTCAGCCGCGATTTCACCGACGCCTTCGCCGCCGCCGGCACCGGCTGGGGCGACACCTACCATCGCCGCTTCCCTATCCTGCGCATCGACCTCCTTTACGCCACCCGCCACTTCACCCCCGTCCGCTGTCACACCGTCACCACCCGCCACTCCGACCACCGCATGGTCGTCGCGGATTTTCTCCTGAAGGATGGCCGGACATCCGATTGAGCGCATTCGTTCCCGCTGACCGGTCATGACCGTTGGCAATGACCGGCGGATTTCTCACCACCACCCGATTTCACGCTTGGATCCTGAGGTCTCCGGGGGTGTGATGCACAGGCAATGGCCTACCTCGACGAGCATTTCCTGCTTCATTCCCCCACGGCACGCCGGCTCTTCCACGAGGTGGCGCACGACCAGCCCATCATCGATTACCACTGCCACCTGTCACCGCGCGAGATCGCCACCAACCACCGCTGGTCCAACCTTGCCGATCTCTGGCTCGGTGGCGACCACTACAAATGGCGCCTGATGCGTGCCAACGGCGTGGACGAGGACCTCATCACCGGCAATTCCTCCCCGCGCGAGAAATTCCAGGCGTGGGCGGAAACCGTGCCCTTCACCCTGCGCAACCCAATCCACCATTGGACCCACCTCGAATTGCATCGCTACTTCGGCATCGATCTCCTGCTAGGCCCGGCCACCGCCGACGCCATCTGGGAGCGGGCCAATGCGCGACTCGCCGCAGCGGATTTCTCCACCCACGGATTGTTGCAAAAATTCGCCGTCCGGGTGGTGGGCACCACCGATGATCCGGCGGATCCCTTGGACGACCACGCGGCCATCGCCGCCTCGGATCTCACCACGCGCGTGGTGCCGACCTTCCGCCCGGACAAGGCCTTGCTGGTGGACCAGCCGGAACTGTTAGCGCCGTGGTTACGCAAGCTCGAAGCGATATCGAACACCCATATCGTGCATTTGTCCGACCTGCTCGCCGCGCTGCAAAAGCGCCACGACGATTTCCACAATGCGGGCGGGCGCTTGTCCGATCACGGTCTGGAGCGGGTGCCCGCGCTCCATTGTTCCGATGTCGAAGCCGCGATGATCTTTGACAACGCCCGCTCGGGCAAGGCCGCCACGCCGGAGGAAAAGGAAAAGTTCTCGTTCTATCTGATGGTCTTCTTCGGCCAGCTCGACGCCGCGAAAGATTGGACCAAACAACTCCATCTGGGCGCCTTCAGAAACACCAACACCCGCATGTTCGAACTCCTCGGGCCGGATGCCGGCTTCGACACCATCGGCGACACCCAGCAAGGGGCTGCGCTCGTGACTTATCTCGACGCGCTCGCCCGCGAGGGCGCAATCCCCAAACTCGTGCTCTACAATATCAACCCGCGCGACAACTATCTGTTCGCCGCCCTCACCGGCGCGTTCCAGGACGGCACCTTCCCCGGCAAGATCCAGTTCGGCTCCGGTTGGTGGTTCCTCGATCAGAAACATGGCATGGAACTTCAACTCGACGCCCTCTCGGCCACCGGCCTGCTCTCACGCTTTGTCGGCATGACCACCGATTCGCGCTCGTTCCTGTCCTTCACCCGCCACGAATACTTCCGCCGCATCCTCTGCAACCTCATCGGCACCGAGGCCGACCGCGGCGAACTCCCCGGCGATTTCGATGCCCTGGCCAGCCTCATCCGCGCGGTGTGCTTCGGCAATGCCCGGCGCCATTTCGGCTTCGATGTCTGATAGATTGAAAATCACGCCCGACGGCATCTGATTCCCCTGCGCCCATCAGGATTCAGTGCTGTTCCCTTCAGTTGACGGGACATCCTGATGTCCGGGCGGGATCGAATTCAGGTGAAAACCTCAATCCTGTGGTATGCGGCCGCGTTGAATGGCTTTCATGGGTCGGAGAAGCCGATGGATCTTTTGGCAGGTTTTCGATTGCCGAAGCGCGGCGCTTTGCTAATTTGCCGCCAATTGGATTGAGAAAGACGATGAACTCCGTGTTGGATCTTCCCGTGTTGGTGCTTAACCGGTATTGGCAACCGGTACATACCTGTGCGGTCCGGCGCTCGCTGCATTTGCTCTGCACCGGGCATGCGCAGATCGTGCAGGTGGAGGGCGAGGAATGTTTCAAGACGCACGATCTCACGTCCTGGATACGTTATTCGGATGCCCGTCATGGCGGGGCGGAGATGATTCACGGCGCACGAATCGCCATCCTCGTCCCGAAAATCGTGGTCTTGTCGCTGTATGACCGCTTGCCGCGCCTGGAGGTGAAATTCAGCCGGCGCAATGTGTTGCTGCGCGACAAGTTCACCTGCCAGTATTGCGCAAAGGTTTTGCCCGAGACCCAACTCAACCTCGATCACGTGACCCCGCGCGACAAAGGCGGGCGCACCACCTGGGAGAACATCGTCACTTCCTGCTTCCGCTGCAATACCCGCAAGGCAAACAAACTCCCCCACGAGGCGGGCATGCACCCGCGCAGCAAGCCCTTCGCCCCGCGCTGGCTGCCGCTCTTCGGCTTGCACGAAAATGGACTCGCCGACGAAAGCTGGAGCCATTTCCTCCAACCCGAACGTGGCCAGGCCAGACTCTCAGCCTGATGATTTGCCCACCGACATGTGGTTGAGCAAACGCTGGTTGAACTCGTCGGCCATGTTGTAGCCGAGGCGCCGGAGTTGCAGGTCGAGCGCGGCGATGGTCACCATGCGCGCCGTGTCGCGGCCGGGCGCGACCGGAATCTCCACATGCGCTACCTGCTGGCCTAGAATCTCATAAGTCTTCTGCTGCATGCCAAGGCGGTCCACCTCGTTGAGATCGGCGTGCGGCTTGAGCATCACCACCAAATCCAGGCGTTTGTCGGGCCGGATCGAGGCGAGTCCGTAGAGGTTGGCCACGTTGACGATGCCAATGCCACGGATCTCCATGTAACCGCGGGACAAGTCCGGCGAGCTCGCGACGAGTTCGCCGCCAACGTATTTGATGCGCACCATGTCATCGGCCACCAGCGAGGCGCCGCGTTCGAGCAGGCCGATGGCCGTTTCGGATTTCCCCGAGCCGCTCTTGCCGATGATCAACACACCGACGCCGCGCATGTCCACCATGCAACCATGCACGGTCACACTGGGCGCGAAGTCGTGTTCGAGCCGGATGGTCGCCATGTTGAGGAAATTCATCGTCACCTGGGAGGTGCCGAAAACCGGGATGGAGTGTTCGTTGGCCACGGCCATCAGGGAATCTTCCAGCGTCGACCCGCGGGCCACCACAATGCACGGAATGTTGCGATCGCACATCCGCCGGAAACGGTCAATTCGCATGGCATCGGGCAGTTTCCGCAAATACGAAAGCTCCGAGTGACCGAGCACCTGCACCCGTTTCCACGCAAAATAGGAAAAAAATCCGGCGAGCGCGAGACCCGGGCGGTTCATCGCGGGTTCGTTGATCGGGCGCTCGAAGCCGACCCGTTCGCCCAGCAGCACCAGTCCGAGCGCTTCGGCGTGGTTTTCGAAGAATTTCGCAATGGAGATCGAGGCGACGGTTTTGACGCGTGGAGGCATGGCGGGGATTCAAGCACAAGAAGCCTGCCACGGCACGCGAAATCCCAACCCTGGCGGGGTGGCGCTGGTATCCGGCCCGACGCCTTCCCACACACCGGGGTTGCGCGCACCGGGAAACGTGATACAAGGCGCGCCGAAAGCCATGCCCAACTACGACTACGAATGCCAACAATGCGGGAAGCGCTTCGAGGTGTTTCAAAGCATGAATGATGCGAAACTCGAGCTTTGCCAGTCCCCGAAATGCGGCGGCCAGGTGAAACGCCTGCTAGGCACGGGCGGCGGCATCCTTTTCAAGGGCGCGGGATTTTATCAGACCGATTACCGCTCGTCATCGTATCAAGCGGCCTCCAAGGCGGAAACAGGCACGGGTAAAAGCGAAAGTCCGGCGGCCGCACCCAGCACTCCTGCGGTTCCCGCAGTGAAGGCTGCGGATTGAAGCGGCGTGAAGGGAGACTATCCAAGCACGCGGACCCGTGCTAAGCACAAGGTTTATGGCCGATTCCTCAAAGACCCAGTCCCTTGGCCAACGTCTCCTGAAGTGGCTGATCCTGATCCTGCTGACCAATGTCTGCGGCCTCGGCGTGGCCTTGTTTTTCATGGCCCAGCCACAGGATCTCACCGACCTTGCCGGCTCTGGCCCGCCGCTCAAGTCCGCCCCCGCGCGCGATCTCAAGGCGGTTCTCCAAAACGCCATTGACCGCGGCTATCCCCTCACCTTGACCGAATCCGAAATCAACCAGTGGCTTGGCCGCACGCTCATTGCCAAACAGGGCGGCTTGCTGGCCGGTATCGTTTCGCTCGAACGCGTCTGGGTGCGTCTGGAAGACGGTCACGCCGAGGTGGTCATGGTACGCAAAATCATGGGCCAGTCCTTCACCATTTCGATGTTTCTCAAGGTCGTACAGTCGCAGGGACCCAATGGAACCCTAACAGAAGTGCAGCTGCATGGGGGGCCCTACCTTGCAAGCCTGCCACAACCGCCCAGAGGCGGGCGTTTCGGGAAGTTGGTCGTGCCACAGGGATTTCTGCTGCTGGTGATGCCCGCGTATGATAACCTGGCGTCCTTGTTCCGCGAAGAACTCCATCTTGCGTTCGAAGAAATGGCCCGCATCAAAATCGAACGGCACCGCCTGGTGTTGGATCCCCGTGAACCGCCGGACAACCCATCGGGCTTGCCGGAAATTTTTTAAGTGCCTCATGATCACACGCCATCTGGCTTTGTTGGGATGGATTTTCACCTCCGCCATGATCGCGGAGGAAATCCCGCGGGCCGTGCAGGTGACCGAACCCCCGGCGCAACCCGCGCCCCCCGGCGCGGACCGGGTGATTAGCCGCTCAAATCAATTCCGCATCACCGGCGGTGACAGCCTGGTGCGCGGAACGGTGGCCTTGATCGCAGAAGAAACAAAGGACGAACTGCTTAAACTCACTGGCGAAAAGGATGACTGGAAGGTGCCCGTCACCATCCACCTCTATGGAAAACCGGGCGACCCGCTACCCGCCCGGACCGTGATCCTGAAACTGCTGGTGGTCGAGGGCGTCAATGAACTGCGGCTCGACGCGCACCTGAGCCACGGCATCGAGCAGGAGCGCTTCAAGCGTGCGATCACCTCCGCGCTGCTTTACGAGCGAGCCTTGCAAAACCGTCCCGCCGACGATGCGAACCGGCCGCTGGTCGTGCCACCCTGGCTCTCCGCCGGCCTGCGGGAAGCCACCGCGTGGCACCTCAACCAGAGTGATCGCCGGCTCTATGAGTCGCTTTTCAAACGCGGCGGGTTGTTCAAAATCGACGAACTCTTCGCCATGGGCGAGAGCGAGTTTGAAGACCTGGATGCCGCAATGCGCGCCGCCTTCCGGGTCTCCTCCGGGGCGCTGGTGATGGCTCTGTTAGAGCAACCGCAGGGCAAGCAAGGCTTCCGCACCTTCCTCTCCGGTGTCGCCGCCTACGAGGGCGAAATGCCCGGCTTGCTGCGCCAACACTTCCCCGAACTCAACCTGTCGGAAACCAGCCTCGCAAAATGGTGGGCGCTGCAACTCGCCAACAAGGGCGGCCTTAACCTGCTAACCGATATTCTCACGATCCAACAAACCGAAACCGCGCTCGCCGAAGCCCTGCGCCTGAATTTCCGCACCGCGGAAGGCATCGTCCAACAACAGCAACTCGCCGTCTGGCCGGAGCTGGCCACCCTCAAGGAACCCGAGCGGCTCGCCGCGGTACGCCTCGCCCAGGACGCGCTCGTCCGGCTCAGTTACCGCTGCTTTCCTTCCTACCGGCCGCTCCTAACCGATTACCAGATCGTGCTCGACGCCATCGCGAAAAACAAAACCAAGGACGTCCCGTCGCGACTCGCCGCGCTGGAGGAAACGCGCGCCACCATGATTGCCAGGGCGACGCGCGCCCACGACTACCTCGATTGGTTCGAGATCACCCGCGCCCGCGAAACCAGCGGCGCCTTCGACGATTACCTCCGGCTCAAGGAACGTCTCAAAGCCAACCCCCACCAGCGCCAGGACAATCTATCCGAATACCTCGACCGCATGGACCGGATCTTCTACCGCGAGGAGAAAAAAAGTCCGCTTGGGATGCCGCCCTAACCAGCGGGCTGCCAAGCGCAGCTTGCAACAAGGGACCCTTTATAGGATTTGATTGAAGCCAATCACGGCAGAACCAGATCAGGATCTTTCCTCTTCCCCCATGCGGAATGAGGTTGAGATACTGCGTGTGAACGACCACCTTGGCCCGGGTTGCGGTGGGATGGCTGTGAACTTGGAACTTAAAATAGTGATGAAAAAACGCGTGTTATGTCTGTTGGTCGAGGGTTTCGAGGAGATTGAAACTGTCACTCCCGTCGATCTGCTCCGCCGGGCCGGCGTCGAGGTGGTGATCGCCTCGTTGCATGACCAAAGCGCCGCCGGCCGCTGCGGAATCCTCATCCAGGGGGATGCCCTCCTGGCGGATCTGGATCCGTCCTCGTTCGATTTGCTGCTCATTCCAGGCGGTCCCGGAGTGGCGGCCATGCGCAGTGACGGCCGCGCCGCCTCGCTGGCCAGGGATTTCGCCGCCGCAGGCAAACCGGTGGCCGCGATCTGCGCCGCGCCGCTGGTCTTGCTGGACGCCGGGTTGCTGCTAGGCCGCCGCTTCACCGCCTATCACTCGGTGCGCGAGGAACTCGGCGGCGGACTCGACGAGCGCGTGGTGGTGGATGGAAACCTCATCACTTCACGTGGTGCCGGAACCGCCATGGATTTTTCCCTGGCCCTCATCGCACATCTCGTCGGCCAAACCACCGCGGACCAGGTCGCGGCTGACATCATGGCCTAGACTCCGTGCTCATTGAGCGCTTGCCTTTGCGGGTCTGCTCGGGGATGTTCCGCGCGTCGTGCCTGCCGAGCAGCGCAAACCGTTGTGGCTCTATCCCAACCTGCTGAGCCTGGATGCTCCGCTGGTGGCCGTTGCTTGGCTGTATGTCTTCGCCAAAACCTGGCGCTTGGGCTACCACCCGTGGGAGGCCTCCGCGACCTTGGGCCTGGCGGTGTGGGTGATCTACGTGGCGGACCGTTTGCTCGATACCTTGATGCTCGGGGATCCGTCCTGGAAGTTGGAAACCCGGCATCAGTTTCACCGCGATCACTGGAAGCCTTTCCGTAACGGAATGGCCGTGGCATTGGTAGTCACGTTGTTGCTGGTCCTGACAAAAATGCCAATGACCATCTACAAACACCTGCTCCTTGGTGGAGTCCTGGTCGCCGGATTCTTCGGCTTGGCTATCCTTTCCTCTCAGGACACCCACGAAGTGCCTTACTCGAAAAACATCCTTGCCGGGGTAACCTTCGCGTTCGGCACCGCCATGATGGCCCACTTGTACCGCTGGGAATATGGAATGTTCGACATGCTCGCTTCCCGCGAATTCGTTGGTTTCGCCGTCCTCTGCATCCTCAACATCTCCGCGATCGATTTGTGGAAACACGCGGCCCACTCGGCCGATCTGGAAACCAAGGCTTCCGATGAGTTGGCGCTCACCCTGCCCTTGACGCTCTTGGGCGGCGCTTCGCTGGTGTTCGCACTGCTGGATAATGAACAGTCATCGCGGCCGTTCTTTTACGCGGTTCTAACAGGATCCGCGCTGTTGTATGTTCTCAACCGCACGCACTCCCGCTTTTCGATGGACGCCCTGCGGGTTCTTGCGGACCTTGCCCTGCTGGTTCCCGTCCTGGTCTTTGTGGCGGCTTCGGACGCGTGATCGGTACTTGCAGGACCACCATCGAGTGTCTAGTTTCTCGGTTCAAACATGAGCACATTCGATCAACCCAGCAAAAAACCCGCGATTCTCATCCTCGGACCCCCGGGCTCCGGAAAAGGAACCCAAGGCATCATTCTGGGCAGCATCCCGCGGTTTTTCCACTGCGCTTGCGGCGACGTCTTCCGGGCGCTCGACACCCGCACGGCCCTCGGCCAGCAATTCGTCCATTACTCGAGCCGTGGCGATTTGGTGCCCGACGAGTTGACCATCGAACTCTGGAAAGCCCAGATCGACAATCTGGCGGACACCTATCGTTACAAGCCGGATCTCGATTTCCTGATTCTGGACGGCATTCCGCGCAACCTCCGGCAGGCGGAACTTCTCGAACCCTTCATCGAGGTGCACCAGGTGTTTCACTTGTCCTGCCCGAACCGCGATGAACTGGCACACCGCATGCGCAAACGGGCGCTCAAGGACAACCGGATCGACGATGCCAATGACAAGGTGATCAACCAGCGTATCGCCACCTACGAGGCCGAAACAAGGCCGATACTCGCGCATTATCCAGCGGACCGCATCATGACCATCGACGCCACCCAACAGCCGGTGAAAGTGCTTTCCGAGATGGTTCAGCGCATCACCAGCCTGCCGGTGTTCCAGCGGATGAGCAGCCAGGTTATCTAACATGGGATCAGGCATGCGGCTCGTGTTCGTCGCCACCGGGGACATCGCCCTGCCGGCCTTCCGGCATCTGCTGGAACAAGGGCCGCGCCCGCTGGCCTTGGTCACCCAGCCGGACAAACCGGTGGGCCGCCATCTGACGCTGACTCCCCCGGCGATCAAGACCGTGGCCATCGCCGCCGGCATTCCGGTGTTGCAGCCGGAAAAAATCGGCGACGCCACGGAACAGTTAGCCGCGCTCGATCCGGAATTCCTAGTGGTCATGGCCTACGGCCAGATGCTGCGCCAAAACATCCTCTCACTTCCCCGCAAGGCGATCATCAATCTGCACGCCTCCCTGCTGCCTAAATACCGCGGCGCCGCCTGCATCCAGGCCGCCATCGACGCCGGCGACGCCGAAACCGGTGTCACCGCCCTGCACGTGATCCGCGAACTCGATGCCGGCGACCTGATCCTCGCCAAATCCATTGCCATCGCCGCGGATGATACCGGCGCCAGCCTGCACGAACGGCTCGCGCAACTGGCGGTGGCCGTGCTCGAAGAAACCCTGACAAAACTCGCCGATGGCTCCGCCCCGCGCATCCCGCAGGACCCCGCGCTCTCCAGCTACGTGCCGAAACTGGAACGCGACGCCGGCCGGCTCGATTGGACCCAACCAGCCGCCGCACTCGAACGCCGGATCCGCGCCTACCACCCGTGGCCCGGCACCTTCACCATCGCAACCGAAGGCGGAATTGAAAAACGCCTCAAAATCCATCCGCCCGCGGCAACGGCCGAGTTAATGTTAGATTCAGGTTGCATCGCCAGCGCTGGCGGCAAGCTCATTGTCGGCTGCGGCACCGGCGCGCTCGAACTCACATCCGTCCAGCCCGAGGGCGGCAAGCGCATGAACGCCGCGGATTACCTGCGCGGCCGGATGCCGGAGCAATTCCGTTAGGGAGCGCGATCCGCTGGCAAAGACCTTTTTGCCAGCATGATTTGGATTATCGTGGCTGGCTATATATAGGTTCGTTCAAAATGCCCCCCAGACATGGGCTTTGCACCCTCTTTCTCATCTAGCAATATCTCAAAAGCCACTCTGGACGCGCTTTCTCAAAACGCCACTTCTAGGAGTTTGCCACGGCGTAGCGCAGCGAAGCCGGGCCAAATCCTTTCTCCAACACCAGCGTGCCTGCCGTGTCGTTGTCGCATTCATCACCACCCAAAATGCTCCTCCCCCCAAGTCAACAAAAATGTGTTCTTATGAACATTTCCCCCCCCTGACCCCTGACCCCTGACCGTGATATCCGCTAGATCAGGTCCCCGGAAAACCCTGGCCCATCCCGGCCGGATATACGCACCCGACGTCAGAAAAACCTTGTAAAATCAATAACTTACGCCCATCCTTCCGCCGTAGGCCCTCCCGGATATCACTTCCCGAGAGGCTACGAATAAACACTGTTCGGTGGAAAATTAGAAATTCAACACACAAATATTATGGGACCAATAGGAATGCCAGAGATAATCATGATTTTCGTAGTTCTTGTCATGCTCGCCATCTCGGTGGGTGTCGTCATCGCTCTCATTTGGTATTTCTCCTCACGGAGCAAGCCTCCTCAACTTCTTCATGGATCAAAGAGTATTCAACAGAGACTATCAGAGATCGACGGGCTCCGATCCCAGAATCTAATTTCCGAGGCCGAGCATGAAGAGAAGCGAAGGCAGATACTTAGTGACATCTGAAGCAAGAATTCAAGACACCGAACAAATCGCGGATGGCAAGACGCCAGAAGCTCCTCAACTACCCAACTAACTCAAACCATTAACGCGTCTGCCATCGCAGAGACGTTCTGCAAGAAAATGCCCCCAATGACGAAGCTCAGAGGTTTTTCCATAACGCTTGCAGGCATGGCTCTTTGCTCGGCAGCGTTGTGGTATATGACCCGCCCTCCGAGAGACCCTGTTTGCAACGGAGTGAAGTTGTCTGAGTGGATTGCTGAAGCGAACAGGGATTGGAGCAAGAATGCAATTACACCGGAGGATCTCCGGAGTCTGGGTCCAGAGGCTGTAGAGTTTCTCGAATACTCCATCAGATCGAATGTGCCGGGTGAAACCAAGGGACTTGGCGATCGGCTTCCTGAAGCGCTTCGCCAATATCTGCCAGACAGTCTTTACCATCGGGAGCGCTACGGTTCCCAAGAACAATGCCTCTACGCACTTGAGCAGCTTTCGAATCTCGGTCCACAGGCCCAGCCCGCGATCCCGTTGCTTGTCGAGATGCTTGACCACTCGGACAAGTCATTGCGCGACGCATCTGCACGCGGCCTAAACAGAATCGGACCGGAATCCTGGGATGAGGTCGACGGGATTCTTGGTCGCACATCTTCAGAGAGCAGGAGATCGATCCTTTTCACCCTTACAAGTCGGCTTTCGAGTCCAGCACCAGACCCCTCGAAGGCTGAGGTGCAGCGCATATTGGAGATATTCTTGAATGCTTGTACCGACCCAGACCCGGAGATTCAGCTCTTGGGCGTTGGCGGCTTGCTCAATAGCCAAGCCTTTCATTCCTACCAATTTGGAGGTCTGGATTTACCGGGCCGTGCTGGACCTGTAGTCGCGGGTTGTCTCAATCGAGGGAAAGGTATTTTGAAGGTCGTTTCCGCCCGGGCACTGTACTATTTCCCTGAGAGCATTCATCTCGCGGTTCCTGCCTTAGAACTGATGGCAGGAGATTCAGGCTCATTCTACAGCGATCCTGCACGCGCAACACTCAAAGTCTATCAGAAAGCACATGGCCAACCGGAATAACAAGAAGCAGAACAGGCGCTAGAGCCAACGATCCCAGGCGTCACGCCTTTTGCTCCGAGCCGCACAAGCCGCGCCACCTGGGATCGTGGCTCATCTTGAACGTCTCGCCTCGGACCTGTCTGCGGGCGCGAGTTGGGCATCGGAACCGTATGCCATGCGACGGCACGATTTGTGCGGAGCATTTTGGGTTGATTTCGTCCGGTTTTGAGCCATGCTGCCATGATGAGCATGACAGTGGAGCAGATCGTGGATGAAGCGTTGGGACTGCCGAGCGAGGCTCGGGCGTTGCTGGCGGACCGCCTGGTCGAGAGTCTGGATCCAGCCGAGGACGGGTATGTGCGCCAACTCTGGGCTGCGGAAGCAATGCGGCGGCGCGATGAGGTGCGGGCTGGGCGGGTGCTCGCGGTGCCAGGCGAGGAAGGGCTAGCGCACGTTCGGCGAGCAGTGGCCCAATGAAATTCAAGTTCCATCCGGAGGCACTGACGGAGTATGAGGACGCCGCACGCTACCATCACTCAGCCGTTATCCCAAGAATCAGAATGGCGACGCCACAGGACATCATCAAGGCGATGGTCGCCAGCCTCCATCAGCGCCACCTGAAGCCGCTCGGTTTTCGGAAGTCGGGAACGACCAGGATCAGGCCGGTGGAGTGGAAGCACGTGATGAACGTGCAACTCTCCAAGTGGAACTCTTCCGAAGAGGCGCAGTTCACCTTGAATTTGGGCATCTCGATTGAACCACTTCATGGCGCGGGCATTCTGCCCGCCGCCTAGTCACACATAGGTTCATTCCATTTCCTCTCAGGTCAGGATGTCTGATACCACTTCTAAGAAATAATGTGACACTTTCGGATGGGGCTGTAGGAGTTCACGCTTCAGCGTGCCTCTTCCGGCCGCAGTGTTGCACATGGAAAGATCGGCTAAAGCCTTGACTCAGACGCGTCAGGGGAAAGTCGCATTATTTGTGAGAGATGGTATGAGACGCCCAAGCAACAACCGGACCGTCTAACCATAGGCGAATCCTTGTTGGTCCTTTGGCATGCGCTCTCATCGAGAGCGTGCCAGCTTTTGGGTGGGATTTCTCACAGAGCTCCGGCCATTTTTTCCAGGCCTTCGAGCATCCGGGCGCGCGGGCAGCCGAAGTTGAAGCGGAAATGCCGCGGCCAGCCGAAAAACGCGCCGTCGGAGAGGAAAAGTCCGGCGTTTTTCTCGAAATGGTGGGCCGGGTTGTCCACGGCCAGCGTGCTGGCGTCGATCCATGCGAGGTAGGTGGCGTCGCCCGGGCTCACGGCAAGGCCGGGGCAGCGGGTGCGGATGAATTCCACGAGGGTGTCGCGGTTCTGTTGGAGATAGGCCATGAGCGCCTGGCGCCAGGGTTCGCCGTGGCGGTAGGCGGCTTCCGCGGCGTAGTAGGCCAGCGCGTTGATTTCGGCCAGCGTGTGGCCGCGGGCGGCGCAGAATTTCCGGCGCAGTTGGTCGTTAGGGATCACGGCGTAGGCATAACCGAGGCCGGCGATGTTCCAGGTCTTGCTCGGCGAGAGCAGGGTGAGCGTGCGCTGCGCGAAACGCTCCGGCAGGTTCAGCCCGGAAAAATGCGGGGTGGCTGCCTCGTCGAGGATCAGGTCGCAGTGGATTTCGTCCGACACCAGCACCAGATCATGCATCTCACAGAATTCCGCCAGTCGCTCGATTTCGGCTCTGGAAAACACCCGGCCGAGCGGGTTCTGCGGGTTGCACAACAGAAACACCCTGGTGGCCGGGGTCACCGCGCGCGCCAGCGCGTCCCAGTCGAAGCCCCAGCCATCTTCTGTTAGGGCGTGGTCAACCGTGATCAGATCGACCTTGGCATCGTGATGGACGCCGAGAAACGGCGGATAGACCGGGGTGCAGGTCAGCACCGCCTCGCCCGCGTTGCAGAAGACGCGGGCGGAAAGTGACAGCGCCGGCACCAGGCCGCCGAGATGGACAATGTGCTCAAGCGGCACCGTGGCCCCGCGGCGGTCGTGCAGGTAGGTGAGAATTGCCTCGTTGAGGCCGTCGTGGGGTTGGGCGTAGCCGAAAACCCCGTGGTCCACACGGCGGTGGAGCGCCTCGAGAATAGCGGGGGGGGAGGCGAAATCCATGTCCGCCACCCAGAACGGGTCGAGCTCGGGCCGGCGGTCAAACTTGATGCTGCCGGTGCCGCGGCGGTCGATCGGAGTGTCAAAGTCAAAATTCATCGCGCGCCGGTTGTGGCTGTGAACCGGGAAAGATTCAAGCGCAGAGCGTGGCGATTGCGGATGATCCACGGCGATTTCCCGAAACAAAGCCCCCTCACGCGGAACGCGTTCAGTCCTGCTTGAATTCGTAGGTACTGAACTGGCGTCCGGCCAGCGGCCCGGGTGCTATGCGCGCGGCTTCTAGCAGTCCGCGGCAGTCCTCGGCGGCGGGTGGCGCATACACGACGCGATAACTCTGATAGTCGCCCTGGTGACCGAGTTGGCTCGGCACGGCATCGGGCGTGGGTTTCACAAACCATTCGGCGCGCGCGGGGTCAATTTCGGCGGTGGCGGTTGCGCCGGGCTGGAGCAGGCGGACGTCGGCATCCGTTAGCGGCGCCAGGTTTGTCCGCGGCACGCCGACATCCACGCCCGGGCCATTCCAGACATCCAACTTGTGGATCTGCAGGGTACGCAGGTCCGGCGGCAACACGACCGCGAGTGGTGCATCGCTGGCGTTGTAGAGGGTGACGCGGATGATTTTGCGGGTGGGTCTCCGGTCAGGTGTGGCGTCCGCGGGCGCGGCGGCACCGGCTGTTTCCTGCTTCTGGATTTGCACCCCGATGCCGAGCGAATTCCAGCGATGATCCTTCAACACGGCGGTGCCGTTGCGGCACAAGGCGATTTGCATCTCCATCGGCACTTGGACTCCCACCGGGGCTCCTTCGGGTGTGCGGCTCTGGAGTTCGTTGCCTTTCCCTTGCTGGACGTAGTAGGCGTCGATGCCGTAGGCGACTCCGGTCAGGCCGGATTGGACGGGACTCAAATACGGACGCACGCGCCCCTTGAGGAACAACCCGGACGCCGGAGGTGTTAGATCGGCCGCGGCGATCTCCGCCACGCCGGACTCCGGATGGACTTGAAGTGCGGCGTAAAGCACGATCTCCCGCCTGCGCCCGGAGTATGGATCGTCGGCATGGCGCTTGGCCAGGTTGGCCATGTGGCTTGTCAGCCCCGGGCCGAATTTTTCCGCCGGGATGGTGGAGATTTCGTAGCCGAGGGTCACATAGTCGCCGCGGAAAAGATCGCGCGGGTCAATCGGCGCGGTGCGCAGCCAGACCGTCGGGCTGTTGCGCACGATCCATTCGCGCTCGCAGGCCATCCAGCCGAGAACCAGGAATTGGACGAGAATGGCGGCGATGATGAGTTTGGTGCGCATGATTCAGTCCTCCTTTCCGGTAGCCGCGGCGCTGGCGGCGGGCGGGCGCGCTTGGTTCTTCAGGCGGTGATAGAAAATCGCGACGGCGAACAACGCGGATCCCATCACCACAAACATCACGCCGCGGGCTAACAGGCTGTCGAACAGGTCCGTATAGCGCGCAAACACCCAGGCCGCCAGCAGCAGCGAGCCCCCGACAACCAAGCCGGGCCGCGTGTCGCGGCAACCGCGCCAGAGACCGGCCACCGAGTGATAGAGGAAAACGGCGGTGGCAACCGTGGCAACGGCCACCCCGCCAATCTCCGCGGCAGGCGGGTGGGCCGCGAAACGCGCCAGCCACCAGACGACAAGGAATACTATCAGGATAATGGCCGGCGCCACCAACCTTGCACGGAATTCCGGCGTGTGGCACTGGCGCAGGATGGCGGCACGGCGCACGGCGCTTGCCGCAAGCGCCAGCGCCACGAGCGGCAACAGGATCACCGGCAGCCATTCCTGCGTTGCCAATTCGTGCCAGTTCCAGCCGCGGCGCTCCAGC
>Ga0268284_1000781_pt1 | contig 19119 bp, 11 predicted proteins | sample saktaG_14_FD_190137 | JGI IMG/M metagenome (GOLD analysis project Ga0268284, IMG submission 190137) | Saline water microbial communities from Sakinaw Lake, British Columbia, Canada - sak_2013_06_06_40m | ecosystem: Environmental > Aquatic > Non-marine Saline and Alkaline > Saline ...
ATACAGGGCGGCTCGGCGGCGGCTTTTCCTTGGCGTTCCTGACGCTGGCGAGTCTGGAGACTCGCGCTCCCGGGGCCGTCAACCTAGCGGCACGGCGGCGAACCACCAACACCTATAACGGGTGACAAACGGGTGACAAACGCGGCCGCGGCCGTGGGGCCTTTTACAACTCTGGCGGGCGCGGCTGGATGGTTTGATGGAAGCGGGCCACGGCATCGCGCCGGGTGTGGACGTGGAGTTTCTCGTAGATGCGGCGGACCAGCGTATGGACGGTGTGAAAACTGAGGTTCAACCCGGACGCGATTTCCTTGTAGACCTGGCCGCGGGCCAGCAAGCGGAGCACGTCGAGTTCCCGGTCGCTGAGCCGCTCCATGTCGGTATCCGGTGACTGGGGCGCCACGCCGTGAAACGTTTCGACGATGAGGCGGGCGATGTTGCGGCTCATCGGCGAGCCGCCGGCGGCCACCTCGCGGATGGCCTGCAAGAGTTCCGTGTGTGAGGAGCGTTTCAACAGATAGCCGGTCGCGCCCGCCGCCAAGGCCTTGAAGATCGAGTCGGCATCCATGTAGACCGTCACCATCACAAACTGCGTGGCCGGCAGCAACGGTTTCAAGTGCCGCACGCACTCGATGCCGCTCTGACCGGGCAGGTTGATGTCCATCAACACCACGTCGGCGGGGTGTTGGGGCAGGTCCGCCAGGGCGGATTCGGCGTCCGGATAGGACCGCCCCAGGGTCATGTCCGGTGCCTGGCCGATGCGTTCGGCCAGGATCTGGCGCAGTGGCGCGTGGTCTTCAACGATGGAAACGAGGATTTTCATGGCTCAGGGTTCCCAAGGTAACTCAAACACCACCCGCGTGCCGCGACCCGGCACACTGTCCACGCTACAGCGCCCGCCCACCGCAGCAAGCCGCGCACGCATGTTGGCCAAGCCGTTGCCAGCGTCAGCGCGGGGGGCTGCGCCCGGATCGACGCTGAACCCGTGGCCGTCATCCTCGACGCTCAAGGAAAATCCGCCCGGCTGCACCGTGAGACAGATCCGCGCCTGCCGTGCGCCGGCATGGCGGACGAGATTGTTCAGCGCCTCTTTGAACGCGAGAAACAGGTTGTGGCGCACCTGGGCCGAGATCGGCCGCTGCGGCAACGAGTCCGGGAAATCCACGCACGACTGCAAGCCGGACGCATCGAGATATTCCTGCGCGTAAGCATCCAGATACATCGCCAGTTGGTCGAACCGGTCGTGGCGCGGATTGACCGCCCACACGATCTCATCCATCGTCTGCGTCATGGCCAGCGCCACTTGGTGGATTTTCCCCAGAGAGCCCGCGGGTAACGGCCTGACCGTGCCGCTCGAATCACTCAACATGACAATCTGCGTCAAGGTCGCGCCGAGATCATCGTGAATGTCGCGGGCAATGCGGGCGCGCTCGCGTTCCGTGGCCTGCTGCATCTCGAGGTGCTCGATCTGGCGCCGGTGGCGCCGCCGCCAACCTAACAGAATCGCGGCGGACAACAGCCCGGCGGCCGTCAGCGGACCGGCCACGCGAAACCATGCCGTCTCCCACCAGTATGGCTCGGCGGTCAGTTCCAGCGCCGCGCCGGTTTCGTTCCAAACGCCATCGCTGTTGCAAGCGAGCACTTGAAAATGATAGCGCCCGGGCGGGACTTGCGCATAGGTGGCCGTCCGCCGCGTGCCGGAATCCAACCAATCCGTGTCCAGGTCGTGCAGCCGGTATTTGAACCCGATGCTCGCCGGTCTCGTGAAGGTCAACGCGGTGAAATCAAACTCGACTTGTTGCCGCTGGCCGGGTGCGAGGCGCAGGTGCGCAGCGCCTTGGCACAGTTCGAGCGGCGCGGTGGAATTTGAGGATGCCGGTGTCCCACCCGCCCCGTAGGCCGCCACGATTTTGCCGTTGGCCGTCACCTGCTCGATGACCACAGGCGGCGGCTGCGGGTTCTCTTTGAGGTTGTCCGCATCGACGACGGCCACCCCGGACTGCATCGCGAAGAACAAGCGGCCATCGGTGCCGCGCTGCGCACCCGGCCAGGCGTCGGAACTGGCCTGCAACTGCGGCAAGCCATCGTTGCGCCCATAGGCCACCGACCAGATCCGCGTGGCCCGCCCGTCCGCGAAGTCGTCCAACTCTTTTTTGCGCACGCTGAAAATGCCGCGGTTGCCCGCGAACCACAGCCGGCCGCGCCTGTCCGGAAGGATGTTAGATAGATAATCGTCATGCAGCCCGTGCTCCATCCGCCAGTGGCTGAAACGGCCGGCTTTGAGCCGCCCCAGACCCTGGCCGCCATAGCCGATCCACAAACTGCCGTCCGGCGTTCCTAACAAACAACGGATTTGGACTGCCCCGGCGAAGGTGTTCCCGGTTTCGTCCGTCAGGACCTGGTCGTGCACCCGCAGCAGCAGGCCCTTGGCGGTTGCCGCCCAGCAGTCGTCGGCGGCGTCGATGGCCAGGGCGTTCACCGCCCCGCTGCCGAGGGGCAGATGGAAAGTTTCGAGTTGCCCGGCGCGCCGGCATTGCAAGACCTGCCGTGGTCCATCGGGCCCTACGGGGCCAATCCAAACCTCACCGGATGCGGTCGTCAGCAGCGCGCCAACCTGGTTGCCGGCAGTTCCGTTAGAGTTGACACCCAGACCGTTCTCTGCGCTGAGGCTGGCGGTAACCGCCCCGTTTTGCCAGTGGTGCAAGCCATTGTATTGAGTGCCGGCCCAGACGCCGCCTTGGGCATCCGCGGCCACGCATTGGGAGAGGGGAATGGACCATCCGTCTTTGGCCGACAGGGGTGCCCAACCCTGGCCCGCGTTGCGCAAGACTTCCCCGTTAGGCCAGAGGACAGCCCACAGCAACCCGGCGGCATCCTGACAGATGGACCCCACCGGCGTCAACGGGGTGGCGGAACTGATGGCCAACAACTCCACGACAGCGGGCTTCAATTGGCTCAAGCCGCCACCGCGCGTGCCGACCCACAAATTTCCCTCCCGGTCGTCCGCAAGGACGATGATGGTTTGTTGGGGCATGGCCGCAGTCGCCACTCCCGCGTGATCGAAGCGGAACAGTCCCGCCTCCCTCGTTCCGAGCCACAGGAAGCCGTCACGATCCTCGTGAAATGCCGTCGGGGTTACCAAGGGCGTATCGGCCGGCAACGCGCCCAGTTTCACCGGGGCACCGCCCTCGGTGAACCTCCAGACTTGTCCGTCCTTGTAACTCCAGATCCCTCCTGCACGGCAACCGGTGATGAACCGGGACGGCAACTCCTGCAGCGGGCGGAATTTCCCATCCCGATAGACTCCCACCCTATCCCCTCGGGCAAACCACAGTTGCCCCATCCCATCCACCGCCAAGTGGCAGAGGCCACCAGCGGGCAAGCCGTCCGCCTCGGCGAAAGAACGCACCTGCCCGTCCTGAATGCGCAAGACCTCGCCGCCGTCGTAGGCCACCCACACGGCGCCTTCGGCGTCTTCGACCATGACCCGTTTTCCAACATCCCCCGCGGCGTGTTCCGCGCCGACCACCATCGTCGTCTGCCCTTGGTCCACGCACACCACCACCCCGTGATCCTTCGCAACCCAGATGCGCCCGCGCCGGTCGGCTAACAGCTCCTTGCAGCCGCCCGTCGGAACTCCTTCCGCCGTCACCGGCCACGGTCGAAACCGCACGCCGTCGAAACGCACCAAGCCCGTCTTGGTGGTCACCCACAGGAAACCGTCGGGCGATTGGGTGATCCCCATCACCGTATTATCCGGCAAGCCCTCGTCAGACTGCCAGTTGCGAATGAACCACGACGGTCGCGCCGAAGCCAGCGGCGCGAGCACAGTCATCACCACCACTAGGCGCGCAAGCCAATGCCTGGGGACGAAAGCGCGGCATTGTAGCGGCGCTCTATGAGCGTCGCTGTGAATAATATGGCGCTTGTCGGCAATGCGATTCATTGGCGGTTCCCAGCGGTCATAGACCGCCGCTACAATGCGACAGATATTCTTGCGCGGCTTCTAATCGTCCGGTCTTCATTTCCCTTCGTTCTTTAGAATCCCGTCACCCTTGATGAACTTGGGAGAGGTCGCCGCGCTGTAGATGCCGGCAGGTTGGGGTTTCCCATCGAGTGTGAGTTTGGAGATGAGCATTTCTCCTTTGAAGTTCAAGGCAAGCATCGCACCGTCGGCAACCGAGACTTCCGTCTTGTCGCCCAGGCCTCGCGCATTCGTGAACGACAGTGTACCCTTCGTCACGGTCGTCGGGCCGGTGTAGGTGTTAGATCCCGAGAGCGTCCAGGTGCCGGTGCCGGATTTGGTGAGCGAGGTCATCGCCCTGCCGTTGCGGTCATGGACGTTGTCGATGTTGAAGGCGAGTTCGCCGGTGCCCGCGCTGGAGCCGGCGAGCACCAGGGTTTTGCTTTCGGCAAAGCCGGACATCACGAAGGGGCTGGTGAGTTTGAGCAAGCCGGTGCCGGATTGATCCAGGGTGATGGTGTCGCCGCCGCCGGGCAGGTTCAGGTTGCGGTCGGTGGTCTCACCCGTGCCGGTATACAGCAGGGTGCTGCCGCCACTGATCATGATCTCGGCATTGGCATCGGTTTTCGGCGCGCCCAGGCTGCTGCTGGCCTTGCGTTTCGCCACGCTGTTAAACGAATCGATGCTCAAGGTGCCGCCGGTAATGATGGTCTGGCCGGTGTAGGTGTTAGTGCCGGAGATTTTCAGCGTTCCCGCGCCGCATTTCTTGAGCGTCACGCTGCCGCCGCCCGGACCTTGGGAATCCGCGATATGGATAGAAAGCTCCTGCACCGTTGTGGCGTCGGCCGTATCCAGGCCGAAGGTGGCGCCGGCCATCAGCCCGTTCTGGTTGACGCCGGTGGTGATGTTCTTGAGTAGGGTTGCGGCCTGCGCGATGGTGAATTCGCCTGCGCCGCCGACATGCAACCGCAGTTCGCCCGCGGCGCCATTCACGCTGATGTTTGCCGGGGTCCAGCGCGCGGCATCATTGTTGTAGAGCGACGACATGACCTCTAGCAGTCCCATCTCAACCTTGGTGGCTCCCGTGTACGTGTTGCGCCCGAGAAGCTTGATCGCCCCGCTTCTGATCCCGTGGTCGACGGGATGCCCGGTCTGCGTGAGGCCGCCAGGCCCGCTGATTCCGCCTTCCTTGTTGTTGAATTCCAGGGAATCGTATGCGTGGACTGTGGTGTTCCCATTCAACTTCACGGGCCCGTTCCAGTGGGCATTGCTGCCGCCGGAAATGCATCCGCCGTTAGAAGTGAGCGCGTTGGTCACCGGGGGGCCGTCGAAACTGATGGTCCCGCTCTTGTTCACCGTTACAGGACCTGTCCCCAGCCCCTGCTGCTGCATGGACAGACAGCCGTCATGGATGGTGGTTCCGCCACTGTAGGTGTTGGTCGCGTTGGTCAGATAGACCGTGTGGGGACCGTTCTTGATCAAGGCGCCGGTGCCGGAGATGGCACCCGGCAGGAATACGCGCGTATCATCGGTCTCGAGCCCGTCGATGGTGAAATCCGCATCGAGCCGCAGCGGCGCTTTGATGGTGACCTCCGCGCGATTCTGGCTGTTCATGTACGGCAAGGTGCCGTGCGATTTGCTCTTGGCAAATACCAGCGCGCCCGGGGAAGTCAGCGTCAGGGCAGAGCTGCCGATATTGAGTTGGTTGAGCACGAAATCGTCCGCCGCCTCTCGCGTCACCTCGTATTTGCCCGGCGTATAGAAATTGAGGATGGTGTCTGAATTTCCTCCCGCGGCAGGGGCCGCAGCCGTGCCCAGATTGGTCTTCCATTGCGCGGCGTCATCAAACCTGCCGGAGTTGTTAGATGCCCAGGTGAAGTGCATGGGCGCCGCGGTCTTGACCACCTGCACGGTATAATCCCTGGTCGATTTGTCCTGGGCGGTGATGGTATACGTCTGCGGCTGGCTGAAGTCCCGCACCGTGCCGGAGGCCGGATTCGCAGTGGCGAATCGCGCCAGGTCAAATGCCGGAGCCAGCGCCTTCACATCGGTGGAGTCGGGAACATAGAGCGTGATGGTGGAGCCGTTGATCGCGCCATAAACGGAATCCAGCAAGCGCAACCGATAGATCTCTTTGCACGTCCATAGAGCCGTCAGTTCAGCCGGGAAGGCATAGCCCCTGAGCTCACGCTTCCTGCGGACAAAAGGCTTGTCGCCCTTGACCCGCAGCTCGGGACCGGGATTGTCGAGCTTCTCCTGGGTGGGCGGAAGTTTCGCCGCTTTTGCCGTGTCGATGTACTCGGCCAGGTCGCGCATGGCGATGACATGGTAATTGTTATCCTTGCAGTAATCGACCATGTCCTCGAACAGATCCGGATTGGTTCCGACGGCGGCATGCTCCATATCCGGCGTGCCATGGAAAGTGAGTACCACCACCCTGCCGGCCGTGGCCTGCTGGACGGCACTGATGAAGCCTTCCATGTTCATTCCCACGCCGCCCACGGCAAACGAGGGGACATCAAGCGGGTGGTCCACGGCGGGTCGATAGACACGGCCATGGCCGCCACGTCCGAAAATATATCCCCAACTGGTCAAGAGCGGATAGAATTTCGTGTTCACAATATAGAACGGCCAGGCGAGCGTTGTCGGTCTTGGAATCCGGTTGGCAATCGCCTCATCTTCCAGGGTCCATATATAGGCCTGGAGACCACCTTCATCGGTTAGCGACAACATCCCATGTCCCCGGGTATGATTGCCGATCTCGAAGCCATCGTCGGCCATGCCCTTGATCTGCCGCCACGTCATGTACCAATCCTTGCGCTCGCGGAACCCGTAGGCGTCCGAAACATAGAACGTGCCGCCGAAACCATTCTTCTTGAGGAGCGGGGCCGCGATGGTCGCATTGCTGGCGCAGCCGTCATCGAAGGTGAACACGACGGTCTTGTCCGGGATGGGCTTCTTGATAATTCCCGTGGGGTCATCGGGCGTTGCCGCCGCGGCCCAGCCAATCGTCGCACCTGCCGTCAGTATGGCACACATCATTTTCGTTCTCGTTTGTTTCATCATGGTGATTGTCTTTGGTTTCATTGTGGTATTGTTCGTTAGATTGTTTCCAGGTCATCAAGCGCCCGGTCCTCATTTCCCCTCATTCTTCAAACTCCCCTCACCCTTGATGAACTTGGGAGCAGTCGCCGCGCTGTAGGTGCCGGCAGGTTGGAGTTTGCCATCGAGAGTGAGTTTGGAGATGTGCATTTCTCCTTTGAAGTTCAGGGCTAAGGTTGCGCCGTCGGCAACCGAGACCTCCGTCATGTCGCCAAGAGCCTGCGCATTCATGAGCTGCAGCGTGCCCTGGGTCACGGTCGTCGGGCCGGTGTAGGTGTTTTTGCCGGAGAGCGTCCAGGTGCCGGTGCCGGATTTGCTGAGCGAAGTCGTGGCCTTGTCCTTGCGGTCATAGACGTTCTCGATATTGAAGGCGAGTTCGCCGGTGCCCGCGCTGGAGCCGGCCAGCACAATGGTTTTGTTTTCGCCAAAGCCGGACATCACGAAGGGGCTCGTCAGTTTCAGCAGGCCGGTGCCGGATTGATCCAGGGTGATGGTGTCGCCAGCGCCGGGCAGGTTGAGGTTCCGGTCGGTGGTCTCGCCCTTGCCGGTATAGACCAGGGTGCTGCCGCCACTGATCATGATCTCGGCATCGGCGTCGGTGTTAGGTGCGCCCAGGCTGCTGTTGGCAGTCCCACTAACAACCCTGTTGAACGAATCGATGCTCAGGGTGCCGCCGGTGATGATGGTCTGGCCACTGTGGGTATTGGCGCCAGAGAGCTTCAAGGTTCCAGCGCCGCATTTCTTGAGGAGCACGGCGCCGCCGCCCGGACCTTTTGAATCTGCGATATTGATAGAAAAATCCTGCACTGTCGTTGCTCCTGTGGTATCGAGGCCGAAGGTGCTGCCGGCCATCAGGCCGTTCTGGTTGACGCCGGTGGTGATGTTCCTGAGCATGGTTCCAGCCTGTTCGGCGGTGAACTCCCCTACCCCGCCGACATGCAACCGGAGTTCTCCCGCCGCACCGTTGACGATGATATTCGCCGGGGTCCAGCGTGCGGGTTCATTGTTATAGAGCGACGACATGACTTCCATGAGTCCCATTTCCACCTTGGTGACTCCCGTGTAGGTATTGCGCCCTGAAAGTTTGACCGACCCGCACTTGATTCCATGGTCAACGCGCTGCCCGGTCATCGTGAGGCCGCCAGGTCCGCTGATTCCTTCTTTCTTGTTATCGAACTCCAGGAATTCGATGGAATTGACGATGGTATTTCCGAGCAGCTTCACGGGTCCGCTCCAGGTGCCTTTGCCGCCGGTAAAGACGGAGCCACCGTTGGCGGTGAGTGAATTCATCACGGGGGTTCCGCCGATGCCGACCGCCCCATGATCGTTGACCTTTACAGGTCCCGCGCCCAGCCCCTGGTTGGAGAAAGAAACAGTGCCGTCATTGACGATCGTGCCGCCGCTAAAGGTGTTAGTTGCATTGCTTATGATGACCATGTGCGTGCCGTTCTTAATCAAGGCGCCGGTGCCTGAGATGGCACCCTGCAGTATCACGCGGGTGTTATCGGTTTCTATCCCATCAAAGGTCAGATCCGCATCGAGCCTGATCGGCGCGTTCACCGTGACGATCGCCCGGTTCTGGCTGTTCATGTAAGGCAAGGTGCCATACGCATTGCTCTTGGCGAATACCAAGGGACCTTTGGAGGCAAGGGTCAGGAAAGCAGTGCCGAAGTTGAGCTGATTGAGAACGAAATCTCCGTCACTTTCCCGCGTCACCGCGTATTTGCCCGGTGTATAGAAATCAAGGATTGTGTCGCTAGAGCCGGCAGCGGCAGGCGCGGCAGGCGCACCAAGATTATCTTTCCATTGCGCGGCGTCATCGAAGCCTCCTGTATTGTTAGACGTCCAAGTGAATTGCATGGGCACTTCGGTCGGCACCGCCTGCACGGTATAGTCACGGGTGGAGCCATCCTGGGCCGTGACGGCATAGGTTTGCGGCGTGCTGAAGTCCCGCACCGTGCCGGATGGCGGCGTCGCTTTCGCAAAACGCCCCAGCTCAAATACCGGAGCGAGCTCCTTCACGTTGGCGGACGCGGGGACATGGAGGGTGATCTTGGACCCGTTGATCGCGCCTGACACGGAACCCGGCAGGTTCAAATGATAGAGATCCTTGACCTTCCATGGCCCGGTCAGTTCGCTGGGAAACGCATAGCCCCGGCTCGCACGCTGCCTGCGGACAAATGGCTTGTCGTCCTTGACCCGCAACTCCGGCCCGGGATTCTCAAGCTTCGGCTGGGTCGGCGGCAGTTTCGCCGCCTTCTCCGTATCGATATACTCGGCCAGGTCGCGCATCGCGATGACATGGTAATTGTTAGCCTTGCAGTATTCGACCATGTCTTCGAACAGATCCGGATCGGTTCCGACGCCGGCATGTTCCATATCCGGCGTACCGTGGAAAGTGAGCACCACCACCCGGCCGGCCGTGGCCTGTTGGACCGCTTTGATGAAGCCCTCGATGGTCATGCCCACGCCGCCCACAGCAAACGACGGGGCGTCCAACGGGTGGTCCACGGCGGGTCGATAGACGCGGCCATAGCCGCCGCGTCCGAAAGTATATCCCCAACTGCTCAAGAGCGGATAGAATTTCGTATTAACAATATAGAACGGCCAGGCGAGCGTTGTCGGTCTGGGAATCCGGTTGGCGATCGCCTCGTCTTCCAAGGTCCAGATATATGCTTTGAGACCACCTTCATCCGTATGCGACAATTGCCCATGCCCCCGGGTGTGATTGCCGATCTCGAAGCCATCATCGGCCATGCCCTTGATTTGCCGCCACGTCATGTACCAGTCCTTGCGCTCGCGAAACCCATAGGCGTCCGACACATAGAACGTGCCGCCAAAACCATGCTTCTTGAGGTACGGGGCGGCGATCGTTGCATTGCTGGCACAGCCATCGTCGAAGGTGAACACCACTGTCTTGTCCGGGATGGGCTTCTTGATGATCCCCGTGGGGTCGTCGGCCGACAGCGGTTCCGCCCGCCCAATGGCCGGGCCTCCAACCAGCATGGCACAAATCGCCCCCGTTCGTATTTTACTGATCATGGTGTTACTGTTGCGTTTCATTAGATTTTTGTTTTTTGTTAAGCGGTCTCTATCAACTCATTGCGCGCTCATCAGTCTACCTGCGGATCGGGCCGCAATGTCCAACGCGCCTCCTCCCACCGTCCGTCGTCACGTAGGACATCCACACGCACCGTGCCCTGATGTTCCCACCACACCACACGCTCATCGGTGTATCGCTCACCGGAAGCAGCCACCGCTCGTGGCAACGTCCACTGCCGGCCATCGGGCATCGTCACTTTGACAAAACTGAGACTGTCATCGGACAGCGATCCGTAGCGTGCCACAAATCGCTCTCCGTTCGAACTCCGCCAATAGGTCGGCTGGTCGAGCTTCACGCCCAACCGCTGAGGCTTGTCTGCGGGCTGGGTAGCCGGTTGGTCAGCGCCCGCTTGTTCGATTTTCTCTTTTGGATCTTCTGAGAACAGTAGCGAGATGTCCAACTTACGTAGTTCGGGGTGTTCGAAATCTACCGCAAGCGGAGGTTGCTTGCCTATTTTAAATGTTCCCGTGTGGGGACCTTCCAGCTTGAAATCGCTGTCAACAACCGGTCCAATCACATCGTCAAGGCACACGATCTTTTTGGCGGACACACTGAATGCATAGGTAGTGGAATGCCATGGCGAATGTCCCGCTGAGCTTTTCGTCGTAAATACGAGAAATTTGGAGTCTGCAGTCCATTTAACCTTGTCAGGAAGACGCCCTTCTTCGTCAAAGGCAAAATATAGCTCGCCCAACCTTGCGTCTTTTTTCCTATCTTCAAATGGGAATATCATCAGTCGCGAGTTATCGAATGAACTGTCCCAAATGCGATGATTAGAGGGCATGCGGCGTATGACGCAGCAATAGCTTCCGTCTGGCGATTCTGATCTCCAGACTCCGACGAATTGCTCCTCCTCGGTTGTATCATTGGCCTGAGCAAAGGCGATAAGGGGTGCCAAAAGGGCGAGTGTTACATATTTCATAATTGAATAGGTTCACTGTCCTTACTTCGCCGTGATCGGTTTCACAGGGAGTAGATCCAGGATGACGTGGGCATAGAGGCGGTGTCCGAAATCGTTGGGATGGTTGACGTTATTGCCGCTGATATCCGAGAAGTTCTTACTCTTGAGGATTTCGATCCAAGGCGTCGTCACATCGGCCAGCGCCATATTTTCTTTCACCAGCTCGCCCAGGAACTTGGCTTTCCAAACGAAACCCTCGGCACCGGCAAAGAGCGGATTCATCGTCATGGGGGAGACCATCACGATGTCGGCACCAGGATTCTGGGCGATGACATCATCGCGCATTTTGGTCATCTTCTTGTCGTAGCTGCCGCCGTCATTCATGCCGAAGGCGAGGAAAACCAGGTCCGGTTTCTCCGCCGTCACCTTGGGAACCATCTCAACACCCCAGCCCGCTTCCGCGCCGGCGGCACCGAAATTAACCAGTGTCACCTTCGAACCGAAGCGCTTCTGGAGCGTGTTGGCGACCAACTGCGGATAACATGGCTGATAGGGTGCCGCCAGGGAGGGCTCGAATCCTGAAGCATTGAATCCCTGGGTGATGCTGTCGCCCAGGGCCACCAGCTTGATCGGCTGCTTGGCACGGAGCTTGGCCAGCACACGCGTGAGCCGTTCGGGCTGTGGCTTGTACGGCACGGGCCAGGGATCGGTCTTACGCCAATACGACACCTGCATCTGCAGATCATGGAAGAAACGGCCCTCGGAATGCAGGACGGTGGCAAACATGTTAGGACTATCCTTGGGCGGCATCATCTGCGCGTGCGTCTTGAACGGAATGCGCGAGTTAGGCGTCAACTCGATGATCTTGCTACCCGGTTTCCAAGTGTAATCCTTGCCCTCCTCATAGTGAAACTTCTGATCCGGATGGTCGATCCAGATTTTGTCGCTGGGAATGAACAGCAATTTGCCGGTGGCCAATTTCTGGCCTTCCTCCAAGATGAAGAGAACCGGCTCCTTGTCACTCGCCGGGGATGTCCAAAGCGGCTCTCCCAGCACCATGCCCGGGCCGGATCTTTCCAACTTCTCCGCCTTATCCGACGCTTCGTCGGCCGTCAGCATCATGCTGCCGCAGGAAAGTCCCAACACGGCTCCTATCATTATGATTTTCATATATTTCGTTTTTTGTTTGTTAGATCCTATCACTTGCTTTCGATCAAAATCTTCTCCCAGTAGCCATTCTCGAAGTTCCAGTCGGTGGGCTGGTTGAGGAGTTCCAGAAGGATGCTCTTGCCTTGGTACTCGGAGAGGTCCACGGCCACATCGAGCCAGCCGTTGGTGGCGGTGGTTTTGCCAACCGGCTTGCGGAGCAGTTCCTTTCCGTCGGCCTTGACCACCAGATCCCAGTCGCCCAGCGGGTGATGGCCGACGGTGAGCTTGAGCGTCGTCTTCTTGCCGGCCGGGATGTCGACCTTGCGGCTGAGCACGCACGGGATCGCGGGTTCCTTCGGGTAGGTGGCGATCACATTCTTGCGTCCCAATTCCTCGGGGCGCAGACCGGGATCCATATAACTATTACAATTGGCGATCGACCAGCCGGGTGCCACCTTATCGAGGGCTGCTTTCATTCCTTTGGCGGATCCGGGAATGGTGATCTGAGCCATCTCGGCCTCGGTGAACTTGCTCCCGGCGATGGGGCCCGGAGCCCAGGCCAACTCCAACTTGCTAGGCTTGGGGGCTTTGACGGGGATGAGGAAAAACTCCTCGCCCTTGGCGTTTTTCTCAATCTTGCCGCCCTCTTTCACGATCGCCTGGCGCGCCAGCTTCACGCACACATCTATCAGATTCGGCACGTTATAGGCGGTGAAACTGAAAATGGTCTTTTCATTGAGTTCCTTGGTGAAACGCTCCGGGAGTTTCGAGAAGCCGAGAGTGGTAAAGAGAACGCCGCCTGCGCTCGAGGGGTTGCAGTCGGAGTCCTCACCGCAGCTGCAGGCGATTTTCATCGTCTGGTCGAGGTCGCCCTTGCCGTAGAGCAGGCCCATGAGGACATAGGCGCCGTTGATCTTGCACTCAACCCCGTCAAGTGCCGTGGGGGCCTTGTTGTACTCGGGGCCCTTCCGATACTTATCCTCGCAGCGCTGCCAACACGCCAGCCAGGTCGGACACTCCTTGGACCATTTCAACATATCGCGGACCATCTCGGCATACTGGCTCTCGGCGGGGATGGCCTTGAGGCCGGCCTCAATGATCTTGACGACGTCCTTCTCGAAGAAAGCCTCGGAGTACATCGCGCCCATGAACTGGCCGCCATAGATGCCATCGCCGTAGTTCATAATGCGACCGAACTTCTCGCCCATGGCGATGGGGACGTTGGGCATGCCCGGGGCAATGAGGCCGGAGAAATCGGCCTCGATCTGGTAATCAATGTCCGTCGAGCATCGGTTGAAACTCGGGTGACCGGAATCGGGCGGGGCGATGCCATCCTTGCGCATGTTTTCGCGGCCGACGTTGTTGGCACACGCCAGGTCATAACGGCTGTTGGCAAAGTCGATGCCGGCCTGGCGAATCGAGCAGTCCAAGCCGTACTGTTCCATGGTGCGCAGGAAGGTCATCTCCACGAAGAGGTCATCCTGGACGAAGGCCTCGTTGATCATGCTCGGCTGCCACTTCGGCAGTTGCTCCTCGCCAATGGTGCAGCCACGGTATTTGAACTCGGTGGGCGCACCCCAGCAGACCCCGGCGATCTGGCCGATCCAGCCCGCTTTCATCTTGTCGCGGTACTCTTTCACCGCAATTCGACGGTATGCGGGCGGCGGTGCCGCCTGCACATTCACTGCGAGAAGCGCTATCCATACGCCAATCCAAGCGCAGTTACTTTTGTTGATCTTCATCTTGTGGTCTGTTGTTAGTTATTTCTCTTTGAGATTTAATCACTTTGTTTCGAGGGAAACCTTCTCCCAGTATCCCGCCTCATTGCACCAGCCGGTGGGTTGGTTGTAGAGTTCCAGAAGGATGCTCTTGCCCTGGTATTCGGAGAGATCCACGGCCACATCGAGCCAGCCGTTAGGCGCGGTGGTTTTGTCAACCGGCTTGCGGAGAAGCTCACGCATGTCGGCCCTGACAACCAGGTCCCAGTCGCCCTCCGGGTGACGGCCGACGGTCAATTGGATAGCCGTCTGCTTGCCGGCCGGGATCTCCACCTTGCGGCTGAGGACGCAGGGGGTGTCCTTGTCGAGCGGGTGGGTAACAAGCACGTTTTTGTGTCCGCGCTCATCGCCACGAAGGCCGGGATCCATCTCGCTGCCGCAGTTGGCAATCGCCCAGCCCGGGGCGAATTTATCGACGGCTTGTTTCAGTTTCAGGACAAGTTGTTTTAATATACGGGACTCCGAGAAGGTGATCTTGTCCATCTCCTCCTCGGTGAACATGCTCTTGGCGATGGGACCCGGGGCCCAGCTCAGCTCAAGCTTGCTCGGCTTAGCGGGTTTCACGGGGATGACAAAGAATTCCTCGCCATTCTTATTCTTCTCAATCCGCCCGCCCTCTTTGACGATCGCCTGGCGGGCCAGCTTCTCGCAGACATCTAACAACCCAGGCACATTGTAGGCGGTGTGGCTGAAGATGGTCTTTTCATTGAGTTCCTTGGTGAAGCGCTCGGGAAGCTTCGAGAAGCCGACCGTGGTGAAGAGGACGCCGGCGGCGCTTGAGGGGTTGCAGTCGGAGTCCTGGCCGCCGCGGCAGGCGATCTGGATCGTCTGGTCAAGATCGCCCTTGCCGTAGAGCAGGCCCAGGAGCACATAGGCACCGTTGATCTTGCAGTCGATGTCACCATTGGAGGCTTTCTGATAGTCGGGGTTCTTGCGGTATTTCTCCTCGCAGCGCTGCCAGCATTCCTCCCAGGTCGGGCATTCCTTCGACCACTTCAACATGTCACGCACCATCTCGGCGTGCTGGCTCTCAGCCGGGATGGCTTTGAGTCCGGCCTCGATGACCTTGACGATATCCTTCTCGAAAAAAGCCTCCGTATACATCGCGCCCATGAGCTGGCCGGCATACATGCCGTCGCCGTAGTTCATGAGGCGACCGAATTTCTCGCCCAGGGCGATGGCAACGTTGGGCAGGCCCGGGGCGATGAGGCCGGAGTAATCGGCCTCGATCTGATAGTCGATGTCGTTGGGGCACTTGCTGAACTTCGGGTGGCTGGAGTCGGGCGGCGCGATACCCTTGCGCAAATTATCACGCCCGGCGGCATTGGCGCACCAGAGGCCGTAGCCGCTGTTAGCGAAGTCGATGCCAGCCTGGCGGATGGAGCAGTCGAGGCCGTACTGCTCCATCGTGCGCAGGAAGGTCATCTCGACATAGAGATCGTCCTGCACGAAGGCATCGTTGATCATGCAGGGCTGCCACTTCGGCATGATGCCCTCGGGCATGATCTGGCTGCGGTACTTGAACTCGGTGGGCGCACCCCAGGACACACCGGCGATCTGGCCGATCCAGCCCGCCTTCATCTTGTCGCGGTAATCCTGCACCGACAGGCGGCGGTATTGAGTTGGCTCCGCGGCCTGCACATTCGCTGCTAGAAGCGTGATCAAAAGGCCGAGCCACACGCTGCTGTTTTTGTAAGTCTTCATTGGGTTGTATGTTGTTAGTTGTTATCTTTTGAGGTTCTGTCATTCTGTTTCAAAGGAAATTCCGGCCCAGTATCCGCCCTCCCAACACCAGTCGCCGGCAGGTTGATTGGAGAGCTCCAGAAGGATGCTCTTGCCCTGGTACTTGGAGAGATCCACGGCGGCGGCGAGCCAGCCGTTGGTGGTGGTGGTCTCCCCAACTGTCTTGCGCAGGAGTTCCCGCGCGTCGGCCCTGACCACCAGCTCCCAGTCGCCTCCGCGGTGATGTCCGACGGTTAGCTTGAGCGTCGTCTGCTGTCCGGCCGGGATGTCCGCCATGCGGCTGAGAACGCAGGCGGTGGCCTTGTCGAGCGGGTGGGTGATGAGAACGTTCTTGCGCCCCATCTCCCCGTCGCGAAGGCCGGGTTCCATCTCGGTGCCGCAATTCGCAATGGTCCAGCCGGGCGCCAGCTGATGGACGGCTTTTTTCAGCGCCACGGCGGACCCTGGAACAGCAATCTGGTCCATCTCGGCCTCGGTGAACTTGCTCCCGGCGATGGGGCCCGGGGCCCAGCTCAGCTCCAGCTTGCCCGGCTTGGCGGGTCTCACGGGGATGACGAAAATCTCCTCGCCCTGCACATCATTTTCGATACGACCACCCTCTTTCACGATTGCCTGGCGGGCCAGCTTTTCGCAGACATCTAACAACTCAGGGATGTTGTAGGCAGTGTGGCTGAAGAATGGCATCTCGTCGAGATCCTTGGCGAAGCGGTCGGGGAGGTTTGAGAAGCCAAAGGTAGTAAAAAGGATGCCGCCGGCACTTGAGGGATTGCAGTCGGAGTCCAGGCCGCAGCGGCAGGCGATGATGATCGTCTGGTCGGGATCGCCCTTGCCGTAGAGCAGGCCCATGAGGACATAGGCGGTGTTGATCTTGCAGTCGATCCCGTCAAGCCCGGTGGTGGCCTTGAGGTACTCGGGATTTTTCCGATACTTCTCTTGGCAGCGCTGCCAGCACTCCTCCCAGGTCGGAATCTCCTTCGACCATTTCAGCAGGTCGCAGACCATCTCGGCGTGCTGGCTTTCGGCGGGGATGGCCTTGAGGGCGGCCTCGATGACCTTGACGATGTCCTTTTCGAAAAAGGCCTCGGCATACATCGCGCCCATGAACTGGCCGGCGTACACACCGTCGCCGTAGTTCATGAGGCGGCCGAACTTTTCACCCATGGCGATGGCGACATTGGGCAGGCCCGGAGCGATCAGGCCGGAATAGTCGGATTCTATCTGGTAATCGATATCGTTGGGGCACTTGTTGAACTTCGGGTGGCCGGAGTCCGGGGGGGCGATGCCGTTGCGCAGGTTCTCGCGGCCGGCGAAGTTGGCGCATGCGAGATTATATCCGCTATTGGCGAAGTCGATGCCGGCCTGGCGGATGGAGCAGTCAAGGCCGTGCTGTTCCATGGTGCGCAGGAAGGTCATCTCGACGTAGAGGTCGTCCTGCTCGAAGGCGTCATTGATCAAGCGGGGCTGCCACTTCGGCATGTCGTTTTCAGGGATGATACGGTCGTGGTACCTGAACTCGGTGGGCGCGCCCAAGGTGACGCCGGCCATCTGGCCGATCCAACCGGCCTTCATCTTGTCGCGGTACTCCTTCACCGGCAGGCGGCGGTATGCGGGCGGCTCCGCCGCCGGCACATTCACCGCCAGGAGCGTGATACAAACGCTAATCCATGCGTGGCTTGTTTTGTTAGTTTTCATTCTGCTTTTTACTGTTAATTATGCAATTTCCAACCGCACTATCCAATACGATCACCATCCGTGTCATTATTTCAGAATTCCCGGTTGTCTTCCTGTTGAACCGGCGTCTTCAACTATTCTTTTAGTCTTCCCAGTTGATGATTATTTTCAGGCTGTCGCTGTCGGCGGCGCGGTCGATGGCCTTGTGGATTTGTGAATGATGAAACCGCTCATTGTCGTAGGTCATGCGATGGAGGCGCGGCAGGCGTTTGCCCGCCAGCAGTTGGTGCGCGAGGCGGATGCCGTGCATGCCCGAGCCGTGGGTAGCCTGATAGCACTGCGAGCGGTAGTGAATGTCATTGTTCATGTCGACGGTGTGTTCTATGCGCGGTTTGCCGCCCGCGCCCTTCACCCCGGCGTGAACATCGAGTACCGTGCCGTAGCCCATCAGCCGGGTACCCAGCTTGTAGGCCGCCTCGGCGGAGGCGTTGATCATGACAAAGTGGGGCTCGTTGAACGGCTTGCATTCCGCCAGCACCATTTCGACCACATCCCCAGTCCACAACAGGCCGACCACGCGCTCATCGGAAAAATCCTGCATGACGCGCTCAAGGCGCTCTTTGCCGCGATTGATCAGGATCACTTTGCGCGCGCCCATTGCAAGGGCGCATTGCAACGCATAGGTACTCTGCGATCCGGCACCCACCAGCACCACCATGCGGTTTTCTATGCAGTTATTGACGCGGGTCATCCCTTCGAGACCGCAGGCGAGCGGCTCAAGATGGCAGGCTTCGTCGGCGGTCACGTCGTCATCGAATCTAACGATCGGACCGAGGCGGACAAACCAGTCGGGAAGGATGGCATACTTACGGGCAAAGCCGGGAAACTCGTGGCCGGTGGCCTGCGTGTTAGGGCAGCTGGTCCAGTCGCCGGTTCCGTGGTCCCCACAGTAGATGCAGTGCGCATCGCCGCAGGGAAGGTCGCAGCCCAGCGCGACCAGATCACCGGGTTGAAATGCGGTGACTCCGTGGCCGACGGCATCGACCTCACAGGACGCTTCGTGGAGCAGAACGGCCGGCCACGTTTTAATCCGGGAAAACCCTTGCCGATAGATGACCACATCGGACTGACAGACCGAGGTGCGCAACGTGCGCACACGGATTTCGCCCGGCCCCGGATTGCCGATTTCTTCTGCGGTGGCGGTGAAGGATCCGCCCGGCTGATCGAGATAGTAAACAAGATTTTTCATCGGCAGATTCCTGGTGGTGAAGCGGTTTCGTCGGGCCGCAGCATGACTTTCGAGAAGAAGGCGGACTGGTCGCGCATCATTTCGAGCGCGCCGACACCCCCGGAAAATGGCACATCGTGGGTGACGAGACGCTCGGCCTGCAACCGGCCGTCGGCCATGGCGGCGAGCGCTTCGCGCCAGTCGTCGGACGGGGCATCAGGATCGTAGAAAGAATTCCAGGTGCCGCGCAGACTGACCTCGCGGCGCATCAGCTGCGAAATGAGCGAAGCCGGCAGGGTGACGTCCGCGCTAGGGTTGCCCATCAGCACCAGACATCCGGCGCGGGCCACGGCCGTGCAGGCCTGAATCAGGGTGACCGGAACGCCCGCCGCTTCGATGCAAACCGACGCGCCCTCGCCAGCTGTTAGCGATTCTATCCACTCCACCGGGTTTCCGGTTTTGCTGTTGAACAGATGGTTGAAC
>Ga0268284_1000783_pt1 | contig 19061 bp, 16 predicted proteins | sample saktaG_14_FD_190137 | JGI IMG/M metagenome (GOLD analysis project Ga0268284, IMG submission 190137) | Saline water microbial communities from Sakinaw Lake, British Columbia, Canada - sak_2013_06_06_40m | ecosystem: Environmental > Aquatic > Non-marine Saline and Alkaline > Saline ...
AACATGAAACCCGTTCATATCGTCAGCGGTACGCCTGGTCAGCGCTTTGAGAAACAGATGCGCCAGCTTCTTGACGCACGCTCTCCGGAAACAAACTTCCGCAACGGGCTTCAGGCCGATATGTTCCTGCTTCACCAGTGGATGAAGAACGAACCGGTTGACCTGCTGATCGGCAACACCTACGGCAAGTACATGGCGCGTGACGAAGACGTTCCGTTTATCAGGTTCGGCTTCCCGATTCTCGACCGTATCGGCCACAGCTACTTCCCGAACGTCGGGTACAGCGGAGGATTGAGGCTGGTTGAAAAGCTTCTCAATGCCGTGATGGATCGCCAGGATCGTGACGCGCTTGAGGAAAAATTTGAACTGGTCATGTAACACGATGGTTTTGAAGCCCCCCGCAGGGAATGACTTAGCATTTCAAGCCCTGTCGGGGAGGTTATACCGGTAGCAGAGGATGCAAATCCTGCGGGAAAAGAGGAACAACAATATATATGCAAGGGGTAGAAGCTATGGAACAGATCACGATTCTTGAAGGACGGCAGAAGCAGATCTTCGAAAAGAAAAAAGGGGTTACGCAGCCCGATATCGCATGCGACACCTCAAGCCTTTCGGGATCGGTAAGCCAGCGCGCCTGCGTCTTCTGCGGCTCCCGTGTGGTACTCTATCCCGTAGCTGATGCCATTCATCTTGTTCACGGACCTATCGGATGTGCCGCGTATACGTGGGACATCCGGGGGGCTGTCTCGTCAGGACCTGAACTGCACCGGTTAAGCTTTTCCACTGACCTGCAGGAGATGGATGTCATTTACGGCGGCGAAAAAAAGCTCTACAACTCGCTCATTGAACTGATTGAGCAGTACAAACCCAAAGCCGCCTTTATCTACTCTACCTGCATTGTCGGCCTCATCGGCGACGATATCGAGGCCGTCTGCAGAAAAGTTGCAAAAGAGACAGGAATTCCGGTACTGCCGGTTCATTCCGAAGGGTTCAAGGGGACAAAGAAAGACGGATACAAAGCCGCCTGCCATGCCCTGATGAAGCTGATCGGCACGGGATCAACCGAGGAGATCAGCAAATACAGCATCAATATCCTCGGTGAATTCAACCTTGCCGGAGAGGCGTGGATTATAAGGAAATACTACGAAAAAATGGGTATCGAGGTTGTCGCAACCCTGACCGGCGACGGACGTATCGACGCCGTAAGGCGCGCACACGGAGCAACGCTCAACGTTGTACAGTGCTCCGGATCGATGACCTGGCTTGCCAAAGAGATGGAGGAAAAATACGGCATACCCTATATCCGTGTCTCATACTTCGGTATTGAGGATATGTCGAAATCGCTCTACGATGTTGCCAAATATTTTCCGGACCGTCCCGACATTATGGAGGCGGCAAAGCAGGTGGTCAGCGAGGAGGTGAAAGCACTCTATCCTTCGCTGCAGAAATTCAAAAAAGCGCTGACGGGCAAGAAAGCGGCCATCTATGTCGGTGGCGCATTCAAAACATTTTCGCTCATCAAGGCGCTGCGTTCAATCGGCATGTCCGTCGTCCTTGCCGGCTCACAGACTGGCAACAAGGATGATTATGCCCGACTGAAGGAGATGTGCGACGAAGGAACGGTGATCGTGGATGACTCCAATCCCGTTGAACTCTCGAAATTCATCCTTGAAAAAGAGGCCGACCTTCTTATCGGAGGGGTCAAGGAGCGTCCGATAGCCTTCAAGCTCGGCATCGGCTTCTGCGATCATAACCATGAGAGGAAGATCCCTCTGGCCGGATTTGTCGGCATGTATAATTTTGCACTGGAGGTCTATCAATCGGTCATGAGTCCGGTATGGCAGTTTGCTCCACGAAAAGGAGGTCCCCAATGAAACATGCAAAAACAGCAACACAGAACGCCTGCAAGCTCTGCAATCCGCTTGGCGCATGCCTGGCCTTTCGCGGCATAGAGAATTGCGTACCGTTCCTGCACGGTTCACAGGGGTGTGCCACCTATATACGGCGTTACCTGATAAGCCATTATAAAGAGCCGATCGATATCGCCTCATCAAACTTTCATGAAGAGAGCGCCGTGTTCGGCGGCAGCCATAACCTGAAAATCGGACTGAAAAACGTCTCCGACCAGTATAAACCGAAAGTCATCGGGGTGGCGACCACCTGCCTGAGCGAGACAATCGGAGATGATGTCCCGGGGATTCTGCGGGAGTATAAAAAGGAGTTCAAAAACGGCTCACCGATGCCGATTTTGATTCATGCCTCAACGCCAAGCTACCAGGGCAGCCATATCGACGGCTTTCATGCCGCCGTAAGGGCAACCGTCACTACCCTGGCCGAAAAAGGCGAAGAGCAGAGCCTGATCAACCTCTTTCCGAACATGGTTTCGCCGGCTGACCTGCGTTACCTCAAGGAGATATTCGCTGATTTCCAGGCTCCGGTGATGCTGCTGCCCGACTATTCCCAGACCATGGATGGCGGCCCGTGGGGTGAATACCACCGCATACCGCCCGGAGGCACACCGGCAAGCGCTATTGTATCGGCAGGCAGTGCAGCAGCAAGTATCGAATTCGGCTCAACACTTGATGCCTCAAAATCGGCAGCCGGGTATCTCGAAGAGGCTTTCGACGTCCCGAGATATCATCTCTCACTGCCCATCGGCATCAAGGAGAGCGACAAGTTTTTCAGCCTGCTCGAAACGCTGACAGGCAGGGCGAGAGCGGAAAAATATGAGGATGAACGGCGCCGCCTGGTCGATGCATATGCGGACGGTCATAAATATGTCTTTGAAAAAAAGGTCATCCTTTACGGTGAAGAAGACCTGGTGGTCGCCATGACCGCATTTCTCACTGAAATCGGCATGACACCCGTCCTCTGCGCCTCGGGAGGAAAAAGCGGCCTTTTGAAAAAAAGGATCAAAGAGCTTATCCCGAATATGGATGAACTGGATATCAAGGTGCGTGAGGGTGTTGACTTTGTCGATATCGAGGATGAAGCCAAAGTGCTGAAACCCGATTTTCTTATCGGCAACAGCAAAGGCTATACCATGTCAAGAAAAAACAATATACCGCTGCTCCGGCTCGGCTTCCCGGTTCACGACCGGTTCGGTGGCCAGAGAATGCACCATCTTGGTTACCGGGGCACCCAGGAACTGTTTGACAGGATCGTCAACACCGTTATCGAACAGCGGCAGAATGCTTCATCAATCGGCTATACTTATATGTAAAGGGAGGAGACCATGACACTGAAAATAGCAAACCACCCCTGTTTCAACGATGCATCACGCCACAAATTCGGTCGCATCCACCTCCCTGTGGCTCCGAAATGCAATATCCAGTGCAACTACTGCAACAGGAAATTTGACTGCATGAACGAAAACCGTCCCGGCGTGACGAGCAGGATCCTCTCGCCCGGCCAGGCAATGCATTATCTGGATCAGGCAATGATCCTCTCGCCAAACATTGCCGTTGCAGGCATCGCCGGACCCGGAGATCCGTTCGCCAACCCGGACGAAACCATGGAAACCCTCCGGCTGGTTCGGGCAAAATATCCCGAGATGCTGCTCTGCGTGGCAACCAACGGACTCGACCTGTACCCGTATATCGATGAACTTGCAACGTTGCAGGTGAGTCATGTCACCATTACCATCAATGCCATCGACCCCGTCATCGGATCGGAAATCTATGCCTGGGTAAGGCACAACAAAAAAATGTACCGCGACCTGGATGCAGCGAAACTGCTGATCGAAAAACAGCTTGAAGCCTTGAAGAGACTCAAGGAGGCGGGAGTCACCGCAAAAGTAAACTCCATTATCATTCCGGGCATCAATGATACCCATGTGATTGAAGTTGCCCGTAAAGTCGCTGAACTGGGCGCTGATATTCTGAACTGCATGCCTTACTACAGCACGACTGAAACAGTGTTTGAAAACATTGCCGAGCCATCTGTGGACATGGTGAGCGAAATTCAGAAAGCGACCGGCGAATATCTGCCGCAAATGAAACACTGCGCCCGTTGCCGTGCCGATGCAGTCGGCATTATCGGCGAAATCAACAGCGATGAGATTATGCAGAAGCTTGCCGAAGCCGCCGCGCTGCCAAAAAATCCTGCTGAGTCAAGGCCCTATATTGCCGTCAGCAGTATTGAGGGCGTGCTGATCAACCAGCACCTCGGTGAAGCAGAACGCTTTCTGATATACGGCATGGATGCCGGAACCGGAGAGTGCATACTTGTCGATTCAAGAACCGCGCCTCCGGCCGGCGGAGGACAACAACGGTGGGAAGCGCTGGCCGATTCCCTGAATGACTGCCGGACACTGCTGGTCAACGGAGCGGGTGACTCCCCCACAAAAGTCATGAAGGCCAAAGGGATTGAGGTCATGGTTCTCGAGGGAGTCATTGAGGAGGCTGTCTACGGAATCTTTAACGGACAGGATCTGAAACATCTGATGAAAAGCAGCCAGATCCATGCCTGCGGCTCAAGCTGCAGCGGAACAGGAGGAGGCTGCGGGTGAGTGCTGAGTGCTGAGTGCTGAGTGCTGAGTGCTGAGAAAAATATTTTCATTAATTAATAATCACAACAACCATCATGGACAAACCGAAACATCACATTTTCGTATGCGCAAGCTTCCGCGCACAGGGGACACCACAGGGAATATGCCATAAAAAAGAGTCGCTCAGCCTGATCCCCTACATTGAAAGTGAACTCTCCGATCGCGGCATGACCGACGTCGCCGTTTCGGCAACAGGATGCCTCAACATCTGCGAGAAAGGACCGGTCGTCGTTATCTATCCTGAAAATTTCTGGTACGGCGAAATCGACAGCGAAGAGAAAATCGATGATATTCTTGAAGCCCTTGAAGAAGGTGAAGCCTGCGAAGCACACCTGATAAGCTGAATTTGTTACAGGAGTGCTGTCTTTCGCTTAAAGAACAGCACTCCTTTTTTTACGGCCGTTATGTGTTTTATTGCCTATCGATCAAATGGTATATTTTCCAGACTGCATATATCGAGAACCACCGGATTCTTATCCGTAACAATATCGCAGGAGCAAAGAGGTGAAATCAAAAAAAGAAGAGATCAGTCTTGATGGCTCAATCTGGTTTCAGAAAGCTGAAAACCGGTTTCTGGGAGGTGACAGGATCGCCCTGCTGGAAAAAATCGACGAGCTCGGTTCAATCAGCAGTGCTGCGAAAGCTGCGGGAATCAGCTATAAAACAGCATGGCATCTGGTCAACATGATGAACAACCTCTCGGAAAAACCTCTGGTTGACCGGATGACCGGAGGAAAAGGCGGAGGCGGCACCGTGCTGACAAGAGAGGGGAAAAAAATCGTCGAACAGTTCCGGATTGTTCAGGAAGAGCACCGGAGGTTTCTCCAAAATCTTGAAGGACGCCTTGGAGAGACCAATAATCTTTATCAATTCCTGAGGAGGATCTCAATGAAAATCAGTGCACGCAATATTTTTTCGGGTACAGTGGAAACAATCACCAAGGGTGCGGTCAATTCTGAAGTCGTTCTCCTGCTCAAGGGAGGAAACCGTATTGTCTCGATCATTACCAATGGATCCGTTGACAACCTCGGTCTGAAAGAGGGGATGAATGCCTATGCCATCATCAAGTCAAGTTCGATCATTATTGCCAAAGAGCTGCACGACACAAAACTGAGCGCAAGAAACATCCTGCCCGGCAAGATCACCAAACTTATCGAAGGGCCGGTCAGCACCGAAGTTGATCTGGAAATCAGTGAAGGCAACGTCATTTCAGCCATCATCACCCACGGAAGTTCTGAGAAGCTCGCGCTCAAAGAGGGTGACTCGGCCTGCTCAGTCTTCAAGGCATCAAGTGTTATCATTGGTGTAAACTGAGCCGGCTCCGGCAGCATCTCCTTTCTTGAAAATCTCCCTGTGCCGGCTTTGGCGCAGGGCTCCCTCCCATACCCCCTGTTCTCACATTTTTCATACCGGAAAGGGGAAAACACTTTTTTGTAGTAAATAATACGTGCAATTCTCTTATCTTTTAAAGAAGATTTGCTTGCAACAGCAATTTTCCCCCTTTATCGTCCCGATTACAGTTCAAAAAGCTGAATACTGATTTACCCTTATTCCGGATAGTAGTTTCCGAATGATTCACCACATGATCATTTAAGTGTTTTCGCGCAGGCGGGAACATCACAATTGTTACCACTAACAGGAGAAAAGCATGCAATCTATCTCACGAAGAAAGTTTATTCAGACTACCTCTGCTACTGCCATTCTTGCTCTTGCCGGATGTAAAAAACAGAACCCGCCGGCATCGGGTGAAACCTACCCGTCGGTAAAAGCGGGCAACAGTAAAAACCTGAAACCGAATGAAGCATTAAGCTTCACCTACCCTGACAAGCAATCGCCCTGCGTGCTGATAATGCTCGGCAATGAAGCCATCGGCGGAGTCGGTCCGTCAAAAAACATTGTTGCCTACTCTTCGCTCTGCACCCATATGGGATGCCCCTTAACCTACAGCAAGGGGCGCCTTGTCTGCAAATGTCACTACTCCATGTTCGATGTATCCCGCAACGGCCAGACCTACCAGGGCCTTGCCTCCCAGTGGGTAGCGCAACTGGTGCTGCGTCACGATGCCGCAACCGGCGATATCTATGCGGAAGGGGTCGAAGGTCTTATATACGGCAGAATCGGTAATCTTAAACTGAGCTAAGGAGAAATGCACAATGTCACTCTTCACAAGAAAAGATGCTCTTCCGATTCCTCCTCCGGATGCGGAAAAATACACGACGGTCTGCCAGTACTGCAGCGCCGGATGCGGCTATAACGTTTTTGTCTGGCCTGAAAACAAGAGCGGAACGGCAAAATCCAATGCATTCAATGTCGATCTGTCGCAGCAGTCGCCGCTGATGTCGGGGTTCTCCTACACGGAAACCATGCATAACGTCATCACCCGCAAAAACGGCCTGAAATACAACCTTGCCATCATCCCGGCCAAAGAGTCCCGGATCAACAAAGGCGACTACTCCATCAGGGGCGGCACCAATGCCCTGACTGCCTACTCACCGACCGGCAACACCAAAAGCCGCCTGAAAGATCCGATGATCAGAAGAGAGAACGGCTTTGTCGCCATCAGCTGGGACGATGCTGTGGAAATCCTGGCGACTCTCACCAAAAGCTCCATTGACAAATACGGCGCCGACAGCATCGCCATGAAGTTCTACGACCACGGCAGCTCCGGTCTTGGATTTGAAGACAACTGGGGTGCAGGCAAACTCTTTCTGAGCGGCATCAAAACCCAGTATCTCTCGATCCACAACCGTCCGGCCTACAATTCTGAAGTGTGGGGTTCAAGGGAACGGGGCATGCACGAGCTCAACTACGACGTTGACGATGCACGCCTCGCCGATACCGTCGTCCTCTGGGGTGCCAATGCCTATGAGGGAGCGACCGTTTTCTACACCGAACATATCATGCCGAACCTGCAGGGCGGATCCATTGAGGAGAAAAAGCAGGAGTTTGACGCAGGCGAACCCGCTGAAGAGGGCCGCATCATCATTATCGATCCCCGTAAAAACGCCACGACGACCGTCAGTCAGGACATCAGTGCCGAAAGAACGCTGCATCTGCGCCCGAACCTCGGCACCGACTGGATCCTTGCCAATGCCCTTGCCAGAATCGCCTGGGAAAACAAGTGGTATGACAGTGAGTATCTCCAAAAACGGACCGACATGAAAACCTTCGAGGATTACAAGAGCAAATCACTGCAGCTCTCGAAATCCCTCAATACCGTACTTGCCTCCGCCGAAAAGATTACCGGCATTACCCGTGCGGAGATGGAAAAGGCGGCGGCATGGATTGCCAAACCAAAACAGGGCGGCTTCAAACGCAGGACCCTGACCCTGTATGAAAAAGGCATTATCTGGAACATGAAGAACTACGACCAGGTAGCCGCCATAGCCCAGCTCAACGTCCTGACATCGAACGTCGGAAGAGTCGGCACCGGATGCGGACGGCTTGGAGGCCATCAGGAAGGCTATGTCAGACCGCCGGCCCCGACCCCGGGCTCCATCTATGCCGGAGGTCCTCCGAAAAACGTCGACAAATATGTCACCGGCGGCGGCGGAAAAATCTACTGGGTAGGCGCAACCGATCCGTACCTGTCCACGCCGAACAGCCAGTTTTTCAAAAAATCGGTCAAGAAACGAGCCACCAACCTGCTCGATTATCTTGACAACGGCGGCATTCCCACCGACCCGAAAGCCTACACGGCCAAAGTTCTCGAGGCGTTTGAAAAGACCGACGGCCTGTTCGTGGTTGTTCAGGATATCTACATGACCCATACCGCGCAGGATGCCATGCTGATTCTTCCCGCAGCCGGATGGGGCGAAGCCGTCGACACCTCGGTCAACTGCCACAGCCGCCTGTTGAGAATCTATGACAAGTTCATGGATGCCCCCGGAGAAGCCCTTCCCGACTGGAAGATTCTGGCGCTTGTCGGCAACAAACTCAAAGCGCTCTACGCTGCCGAAGGCAACAAGGAGATGGCCGAACGGTTCAGCGGCATGGAGTGGAAAACGGATGCCGAAGTGTTTGCTGCCGGATCAGCGGAATTCGGCGACAACAGGGTTGCTGAAACCGATGAGGCAAAGCTCTCTGCGGAATGCTACAAAGGGGTAACGCATGAAATGCTCAGAAAGCTCGGTAACGAAGGGATCCAGACACCGGTCAGGCAGGACCCTGCCACGGGCAAACTGGTCGGAACCAAGCGGCGCTACAAATACAGTTTCGCATCGAAGGACGGCCTTTTCAAATGGTACGGCACCGACGCATGGACAGGATACCCGGCAGAAGTGGCCAAATACCAGAACAACCCGAAATACCCGTTCTGGTTTACAACCGGACGCTCGCAGCATGTCTGGCAGACCATGTACCACGACAAGCTGATTCCCGAAAAATACCTGTCGCTTCCCCTGCCCTATGTGGAAATCCACCCTGAAGATGCGGGCAAACTCGGCCTGAAGAGCGGAGATATGGCCGAGGTGTTCAACGAAGAGGGTTCATGTATTGCCCTTGTCTATGTCAACGATGCCACAAAACCAGGACTTGTCTTCGGCATCATGTACCACGCAAAGGGATCGATGAATAATGTTATCTCTTCATACACGGATCCTAAAACAACCATGCCGTGGTACAAGGGAACGAAGGTCGGCGTTAAAAAGTACACCGGAAAACCTGACGAAGCCATTAAAACGGCCAGTCTTCTGCCGAACAATAACTTTTCACTGTAACGGCAGCTCAGGTTTTTTAACTGCAAAAGGCGCCTGCTCCTGTCGAAAAGAGCGGCGCCTTTTGCGGTTTCATGCAGCAGATATCTATCTTGCGTTCAGTTATGAAAGGAGTTGCAGACGACATAAACCATTGACTCTGTTTCATCCGGCAGTTTTCTTGCACCTTTTTTGTTTTTCCATGATCAGTTCCGCCACGAACGGCAGTAATGCGGCACAAAAGAGCTCCCTTGTCGATACGTTTCACAGGCCGATAGCATATGCCCGTATAGCCGTAACCTCGCAGTGCAACCTCAGGTGCTCCTACTGCATGCGGGAAGAACATGACCATCACACAACGGCGCCTCCTCTGCTTACCGGTCAGGAGATCAGCACCATCATTGCTGTGCTTGCCGGTCTTGGCGTTACCAAGGTTCGTTTTACCGGCGGAGAACCGCTGTTGCGCCGGGACATCGTTGAACTGGTCCGTGCGGCGAAAAAGAGTGACGGCATCAGGACGGTCAGCCTGACAACCAATGGGCTCCTGCTTGACCGTTTTCTTCCGGTGCTGATTGACGCGGGCCTTGATGCCGTCAATTTCAGCATCGATACTCTTGACAGCGAACGCTACAGGGCCATAACACGCAGGGACGAGTTTGCAAGGGTACGGGCGAATCTCGACCGCCTGCTCAATACTACTGCCATTGCGGTGAAAATCAATGTGGTGATGATGCGGGATGTCAACAGCGATGAACTGCAGCTGTTTACCGCCCTGACACGAGAGCACGCCGTAACGGTACGCTTTATGGAACTGCAGCCGTTCGACGACAATCAGATCTGGCGAACAGGCAGGTTTCTCGGGGCCGAAAGGATCCGTGAACTTCTGCAAAGCCATTATCCCGATCTGCAGACCGCCGAAGGCCATTCAACCGAATATTTCAGTTACACCCTTCCGGAGCACCGGGGATCGATTGCCATTATTCCGGCCTATACCAGAAACTTCTGCAGCCGGTGCGACAGGATCCGCATTACCTCAGACGGCAGAATCATCAGCTGCCTGTATAAAAAAGAGGGGCTGGAGCTGATGCCGCTGCTTCGGGCCAAAGCCGGTCAGGAAGCTCTTGGCGATTTATTCCGGCTCGCAGCGGCCGGCAAACCTGAAGACGGAAAGCATGCCGCACGGGATTCAGTCCGAACCAGCATGTCGGAAATCGGAGGGTAGAAAAACCTTTCGCTTCACTCCTGCTCTTTCGTGCTGACCGCCATACCGGGCTGAACGGTCCCGCCCTGGACAACCCGGCAGAAAAGCCCTTCCTTCGGCATGATGCACTCGCCGGTAGCCTGCTGAATGGCACATCCTGAATTATGGCACTCCTTGCCTATCTGGGTGATCTCGAGAATGACGCCGTTGCCTATGCAGAGCCTGCTGCCGATGACAAGACCGGAAAGATCGATCCCTCTGGTCACAATGTTTTCGGCGAACATGCCGTCAGCAAGGTCCGGAATTTTATCGCGCATCCGGTCAATGCTTTCGCCGGCCAGAACCGAAACCTGCCGGTGCCACTCCCCGGCATGCGCATCGCCCTCGATTCCCCAGTCAGGACGCAGTACGAACCCGCTCACTGCCTGCTTGACCGTCCCTTTTTCGGTGCTGATGCACACCGCTTCGATATATCCCATGATTCAGTATTGAAATATGACAGAGTAAAGAGTCAGCCCATAAAAAATCGGCTTGATTACGTCTGATCTTTCTGACGATCAGGTTTAATAAATATAAAAACCGCTTCTTTTTCGGGCGAACGAACCCATAAATGCATACTTTTTTTTGGAATTCTCCGAAAAAAGAGTTAACAATCGTTAATAGCCAACTGATTAAAATACGACCGATGAAATCAATGACCTCGACAATCTTCATGATATGCTGCTGCTGTTGCGGATTGCAGGAAGATTCCGGCACTGGAAAATCGGGGAGGACATCGTAATTCATACATGATTTCATTGAATACGTAAAGTCTTTAAAGCCGGTTCTGAGTGTCAGAATCGGCTTTTTTCATATGCATTCGATCACAATTAACCAATAACCATAGAATTAAAAATCATGTCATCAGCAACTCCATCTGCAACATGCGCAGGGATTCCATTACCGATTGTCAAACTGAACAGGGCTGTTCTGCTTCTGGGCATTGCGACTGCCATAGTTTCCGGGCAACCGGTTCTGACAACAGCGCTGTTTATAATTATTCTTGCCGCAGTTGTATTCGGGAAAAAAGGCAGCCTCATTTTCTTTCTCGGATCACATCTTCTGGCAAAACAAAATCAGAATGCCAAAACAGAAGACCCCGGTCTCATGCGGTTCAACAACAGCATTGCAGCTATTCTGCTCGGCATTGCACAGATCGCGTTCCTCTCAGGCGCAACTCTTGCAGGCTGGATACTTTCAGGAATGGTCGCCGTTGCCGCCGCAATAGCTCTCGGGGGGTTCTGCTTCGGCTGCTTCCTGTATTACCAGTTCAATATGCAGCGATACAAACTGTTCGGTAATAAGATCAGTGAAACAGGGGAAAAGTGAAACATCCCGGTTTTCTGTGAAGTCCGCCGGGTTCTGATTTGAAATATCCTCAACAGTACTCAACAGTATCTATAGGCGACGTGGGTGAGAGGTTCAAACCGGGGTCTGCAAAACCATAATTAATCGCAAGTTCGAATCTTGCCGTCGCCGCATTTTCAGTGAAAACCAAAAAGAAACAAAAACAACAAACTAAACAGGGAGAATGACCAATGAGTGAAAAAAACTATCGTTTTGAAACACTTGCCCTTCATGCGGGCCAGACGGTTGACGCAACCCAGTCCCGGGGCGTACCCGTCTACCGCACCAGCTCCTATCTTTTCAAGAGCACCGAACATGCAGCAAACCATTTTGCCCTGAAAGAACTCGGCAATATCTATACAAGGCTGATGAACCCTACCACCGATATCCTCGAACAGCGGGTCACACAGCTTGAAGGCGGCGCAGCGTCTGTTGCCCTCGCATCGGGCACAGCAGCGATTTTCTATTCGATCATCACCCTTGCCGAGGCAGGTGACGAAATCGTTTCCGCAAACAATCTCTACGGCGGCACCTACACCCAGTTCGATGCCATTCTGCCAAAACTCGGCATTACTGTTAAATTCGTTGACCCGAAGGACCCTCTCAATTTCGAGCGGGCAATCACGGAAAAAACAAGAGCCCTCTTCATTGAAACCATCGGCAACCCGGTGCTTGACTATACCGACGTCAAAGCCATTGCAGATGTCGCTCACCGTAACGGCCTTCCCCTGATTGTCGATGCAACATTCACAACTCCCTATCTTCTCAAAACCATAGAGCTCGGTGCGGATATTGTGGTAAACTCTCTGACCAAATGGCTTGGCGGTCATGGCGCCGGCATCGGCGGCATCATAACCGATGCGGGTCGTTTCAACTGGAAAGGTGGACGTCACCCGCTCTTTACCGAACCGGATAAAAACTATCATGGACTGCGTTGGGCCATTGACCTGCCTGAACCGCTTGCACCCATTGCATTCGCCCTCCGGGTACGCACAGTACCGCTCAGAAATCTCGGCGCAAGCATTTCACCTGACAATTCATGGATATTTATTCAGGGAATAGAGACCCTGCCCGTGCGGGTTGCCCGCCATTCTGAAAACGCGCTTATAGTTGCCGAACATCTTGCAGAACATCCTGAGGTTGCATGGGTCCGTTATCCGGGATTGAAAACCGACCCTTCATACCCCGCAGCTTCAAAAGATCTGAAAAACGGCTATGGCGGCATGGTCGTATTCGGAGTGAAAGGAGGTTATGAGGCCGCTGTAAAAATAATCGACTCGATCAAACTCTTCTCGCATCTTGCCAACGTCGGAGATGCAAAAAGCCTGATACTCCACCCTGCAAGCACTTCGCACAGCCAGTTATCCGCAGAGCAGCAGCTTCAGAGCGGTCTGTCACCCGACCTGATCCGCCTCTCCATCGGCCTGGAACATCCCGATGACCTGATCGAAGCTCTTGATGATGCCCTTCAGACAGAGGAAACAAAAAAATCAGGATGGCTCTCCAGGCTGTACAAGAAGTAATTCATTCTCATTTTTTTAACAAAAAAACATGGTGAACAAGCATCTCACGGTTCAGATTCCTGAAGGACTGCATTTCAGGGCAGTTGCAAAAATCCGATGGATCTCCCTGGAACAGCAATGCTCCGTTGTTTTTCAAAACGGAAACGGGGAAAAAGCTCATTCAGATTCTCTCCTTGAGATGCTTGCAATTTCGGCCATTGCCGGAACCCGGCTTCACGTTACGGTCGATGGCCGGAACGAGAACAGAACGCTGACAATGATTGAAGAAGTTTTTGAAAACGGAGCAGGCATCTGACTATGAATAACAGCTATCGAAAGCTCTCTCTGGTAATCGCTGATACACAGTTTTTAACAAACGAGGCGCTTCACTCTATCCTGTCACCTCTCTTCAATGGAGTCTACACCGTTTCAACAAAAGCAGGCTTACAGCAGTATCTGCAGAAAGAGCCCATCGCCCTTATCCTGACGGACTATATCCTGTTTGACTTTGATTCCATCAGCGAGCTCGGCGAGTTTAAAAAAAAGTACCCGGAAACCGGAACTGTCGTCCTGACCAATGCAATAACCCATATAAAAATAAAGGAACTGAACGATGCCGGAATCAGAAACATCGTGTTGAAAACCGATGACCGCGAAGAGCTTTTTTATGCCATTGACGCCGCCCTGAAGGGGAAAAAATATTATTCAGGGGACGTTCTCGATATCCTTTTGAAAAAAGACGGCCCCATTGAAGATGCAACACTCCTGACATCTTCCGAGATTGAAATCGTCCGGATGATTTCCTCCGGCCTGTCAACAAAAGAAATTGCGGTAAAAAAACATATCAGTTTCCATACCGTCATGACACACAGAAAAAACATTTTCCGCAAACTCGGAGTTTCAAGCAGCCCTGAGCTTTTGATGTATGCCATAAAAGCCGGGTTGATCGACAATATCGAATACCATATCTGACGCATACCCTTTTTACGGTAGGAAAGATGCCTTATAAACGGGATTTACATTGACTCTCTTATTGATCATCTTTAAGCAGATTATAAACACTAAAACAATGAACAGCCATGGGACGTATCGCAAAAAAACTGACTGATCTTATCGGAAACACGCCTCTGCTCGAGCTTGAAAATTTCAATCGTGAGCATGATACACGGGCAACAATTATTGCCAAACTTGAATACTTCAATCCCGGGGGAAGTGTCAAGGACCGTATCGGTTTTTCAATGATCGAAGACGCAGAAAAAAAGGGATTGCTCAATAAGGAGAGTGTCATTATCGAGCCGACAAGCGGCAATACGGGCATTGCCCTGGCATTCATCGCAGCAGCCAAAGGGTACCGTCTGATCCTCACCATGCCTGAAACCATGAGTATCGAGCGCAGGAACCTGCTCAAAGCGCTCGGAGCCGAACTGGTGCTGACGCCTGGTCCGGAAGGAATGGTCGGAGCGATTAAAAAAGCTGATTTACTGCACGGGGAATACGCAAATTCATTTGTCCCCCAGCAGTTCAAGAACCTTGCAAATCCGGAGATTCACCGTCGTACAACCGCCGAAGAGATATGGAACGATACCGATGGTCATGTTGATATTTTTGTCAGCGGTGTAGGAACCGGCGGGACCATAACCGGTGTCGGGGAGGTGCTCAAGCAGCGTAACCCTGAAGTGAAGATTGTCGCTGTCGAACCGTTTGATTCACCTGTTATTTCCGGCGGCAAACCGGGGCCTCACAAAATTCAGGGTATAGGAGCGGGCTTTGTTCCCGAAATCCTCAATACCGGCATTATTGATGAGATCATCCTTGTAAAAAACGAGGATGCCCTGCGCACCGGGCGTAATCTTGCGCGTACAGAAGGGCTTATTATCGGCATATCTTCCGGAGCCGCCGTCTATGCCGCACTGCAGCTTGCCCAGCGTGAAGAGAACAAGGGAAAACGAATTGTCGTCATCCTGCCTGATACCGGCGAGCGATACCTCTCCACCCTGCTCTACCAGTTTGAGCCTGAGCAGGTCAATATCTGAACAGAGACTCCTCCCGGCTGAATATTCAGCACGGGGTAATAAGAATTACCGGCAGACAGAGAACTGTTTGCCGGTGAATCCCGGCTTCATTACGCTTTTTTCAAAACCTGCTCAAAACCCCGGAATAACGTCCGAATCACAAAGATTTACTTTTTATGGAGACAAAAAGCTGTGTCATTGAAGAGGCCGTCCTGCTTTTATCCGGACCCGGTGATGCTGAATGCGACTATTTAGCGCATCGTGAACATCTGCTGCCGTCGATAGAAAAGCTCAAAGAGATTGTTGAACTGCTCCGTTCCATAATCTTTCCGGGTTATTTCGGAGGACCGGTCCTTCGTCAGCAATCGCTTCCTCATTTTCTGGGCGTACGGATTGAAAAACTCTATGAACTGCTTTCCGGGCAGATTCAAAGCGTTCTTCATTTCGAAACAGACAGCAACGGTTCCTCAAAGAGGGCGGAAGATGCCGCCGGTACCGCACGCCAATTCATCGGAACTCTTCCTGAAATCAGAAGAGTTCTGTGCACCGATGTCAATGCCATCTACAACGGAGATCCGGCAGCAAAAAACCATGGCGAAATCATCTTCTGCTACCCGTCCATCCGCGCCATGATCAATCACCGCGCGGCACATACCCTGCTGTCGCTCGGCGTACCACTCATACCGAGGATAATTGCTGAAATGGCCCATTCCGAAACCGGCATTGACATTCATCCCGGAGCAAGAATCGGAGAGCACTTCTGCATTGATCACGGAACAGGAGTGGTCATCGGTGAAACCTGCATTATCGGCAGCAACGTACGCCTCTATCAGGGTGTCACGCTCGGTGCAAAAAAGTTTGCTCTTGACAAGGATGGAAACCCGGCAAAGGATGTGCCCCGTCATCCCATTATTGAAGATAACGTCGTCGTTTACTCGAATGCCAATATCCTTGGCCGAATAACCATAGGAAAAAACTCGGTTATCGGGGGCAACGTATGGCTGACAAGGAGCGTACCGTCTAACTCAAGAATTCTGCAGCAGAAAGCAGTTGAAAGCAGTTTTACCGACGGCCTCGGAATTTAAGACAACAGGTCATTGTATCGAGCTGAATAAACAATTTGTCGACCGAACATATTTAACCCACAGGAAGAGAGCATGTCAAACACAAAACCGGAACCCGGAAGTCTGTTACAGCGAAGTGTAACGACCCACGTAGCAAGAAATCTGGCGAATACCACCAAGACGCCACCCCAGATGATGTCGATAACCCCGAGATGGCTGCTGAAGCTGCTCCCGTGGGTTCATGTCTCATCGGGAACCTATCGCGTAAACCGGACAAAGATCGAACTGCAGAAACCCGAACGCATCGGCATCGATTTCCATGACGGTCTGGCCTCCTTCAAGCCTGACGCCCTTAAAAGCATTCCCCTGTTTGCTTCGTTTAACGACGAGATTATCTCCGCTCTTGCCGGAAAGTTTGTGCTTGAAGAGGCCGACCTCGGCAACACCCTGATCCTCGAAGGAGAGGACCGCCACAAACTCTTCATCATCGCCTACGGTCAGGTCGAGATTTTAAGCAAGGGGCTCCATGGAGAAGACCTCCGTATTGCGCTCCTTTCAGAAGGGGAATATTTCGGTGAAGAAGACCTTGTTTCCGGGAAACCCTCATCGGTCACGATCCGCACCATTACCCCCGGCTCATTTTTCTCACTTTCCAGCGAAGATATCGAAAAGCTCTTCCGCGAGTCCCCCTCATTGAAAGAATCCTTTCAGCAAACAGTGGAAGAGTACCTGAAAATACGCTCAACCGTCAACACGCACGGCGAAAAGCACATTGATCTTGTCGCCGGATTCCATGAAAACATCGAGATTCCGGAAACCTACGTCGATTACTCGAACAAACCACGCGAGTACTCCCTTCAGGCCATCCAGACGGTTGTGAGAGTGCATACCAGGGTATCTGATCTATACAACGAACCCTACAACCAGATAGAGCAGCAGATGCGGCTGACGATCGAAGGCATCAAGGAGCGGCAGGAGTGGGAGTTTATAAACAACAGGGAGTTCGGGCTGCTTTATTCCGTCGATCCCGGACAGCGAATAAGTACCCGGTACGGCACGCCGACCCCTGACGACCTTGACGATCTGCTCACGAAGGTGTGGAAAAAGCCGGCATTCTTTATCGCCCACCCGAAAGCCATTGCCGCTTTCGAGCGTGAATGCACCTGGCGCGGCGTGCCTCCGGCCACCATCAACCTCTTCGGAACGCCTGTTCTGACCTGGCGCGGTGTGCCGCTGATACCAAGTGACAAGCTTGAAATCAACCGGAACAACAAATCGGGTCAGGGCACCACCAACATTCTCCTGCTTCGTGTCGGTGAAAATGAGCAGGGCGTTGTCGGACTGCATCAGGCCGGAATTCCCGGAGAGATCAGCCCGAGCCTTTCGGCACGCCTCATGGGACTCGACAAGCTCGGCGTCGCATCCTATCTCCTGACGCTTTACTCGTCACTGGCAGTGCTGACCGACGATGCCCTGGCGGTCCTTGAAAATGTCGAAGTGGGCTACTATCACGATTATGAACATCGCAAGAGCGGCACCAGAATAAAGTAGAAGATCGACGAAAAACCGCTGAGGAAGAAAACCTGTTCAGAAGCTGAATCCCGTTTCTCCTCCTCAGAATACCCTTATGAGTGATGCCAAATGAACATAAGCAACCGAACATGCCGGGAGTTGAGACAGAAGTGCTGAACCCGGTGTTCATCGCAGAGATCGCCAGCCGCCTCTTCAATGAACTGCCCGGGGCGGGCAGCGTACCGAGATACGAAAATGATGCCGCTGAAGCTCCGTCTTCGCTTGCGTCTTCAATCAGCAATAAAACCCATCCGGGTGGTGAACCGTTCGGATGGGAGAGCTCAAAAGAGCTGCCGCAGCAGGATTTTCCCGCAGAATCTCGACCGGCGTATGTTTCCGAATCAGTTCCTGCGCAAACGGAGCACGGGTACAACTTTCTGCCCGTCTCACCGGAACCGCAACCCGAAACGCTTGGCCATCATGCCGAAAAACTGACTGAGCAACAGAACTATTCGGAAAACGAAAGCGCTTCCTACGGCCTCGATGAGTTCATCCGGCGGAGCCTGCCGGCAACAGCGACTAATTCCGGGATACTCCCGGAAATTGCTCCTGAAACCCTTGCAGCCTTTTTCTCCACCCTGAACAGCGGCCTGCCGCCGGAAGACGATTTTTCATTCAGAATCCTCCTTTCGGCGGCACAGAACCCTGCGGCTGCAGCAGGCAGCCATCTTCCGGACAGAGACCCGCAGACCTTCACTCCTGAAGCATTGACGGGCAGCCGGGTGCATGAGCAGCTTCCGGAGCCGCCGGAAAGATCAGGAGTGCCGGCTGATGGACAATGCTATGCTGAAAGGCTTTATCGCACGTTTGAACAGCAGCAGGGCGGCCCCGATTTGAACAGGGTGTTTCAGTCGCTTCGACAGTATGCAGGACTTTCGTCCGGTGATCTGACCGGCATCTCCGCCCCGCAAAGACCGGCTCCTTCTGGAAGTACCTCTGCCTTCCAGCCTGAAATAGCGGGACAGGTTCCGGCACCTGCATGGCCCCCCGGCTCTCAAGACGCACCTGACACCTCCCGGCTGCCGTTCAGTCTGCCGCCCTCTCAGGCAGATCCCTACTATTTTCTGAGCAAACCCCATCA
>Ga0268284_1000786_pt1 | contig 18970 bp, 16 predicted proteins | sample saktaG_14_FD_190137 | JGI IMG/M metagenome (GOLD analysis project Ga0268284, IMG submission 190137) | Saline water microbial communities from Sakinaw Lake, British Columbia, Canada - sak_2013_06_06_40m | ecosystem: Environmental > Aquatic > Non-marine Saline and Alkaline > Saline ...
TCGCCGGCGAAATCGCGGTAGTCAATGGTTTCCAGGCGGCCGTCGCGGATCAAGCGTCGCAACGGTTCGGTGACGTCGGCCAAGCCCGGTCCGCATTGCAGTGAGCCATAAGTCGCGGACCGGATCTCCAGCACGGGAATATGGAACGGACCTCGGGCCGGCGGCGCGGTGAAGGATTTCACCAGGGAAGCAGTTGCGGTCACTGGACGGCGGAAGACCACGAACACCGAGCCGGATTGCTCGAGGTCGAGTGTCACGCTGGTGCGACCGTTCGCGATGCTCCAGCAGGATGCATCCGCGATGGTGCCCGTCTCCGCATCCCATAACTCCGGCTGGCGGCCGGCAACGCGGAAATCACACACCACGCTGCGGGCCCTGGCTTCCTGGTTAGATACGAGGTAAACCTCGGCGTCACCGATGCTGCGGTGAATGAAAGGCAAGGGCGAGCCACCCCCGGCGGCCACGCAGTCCGGTGCCAGCGCCAGTTGTGCGAGCGCCTCCTCGACCGAGCGTCCGTTAAGCACGCGTCCCGCGCCGAAAGTGTGCTCGCCAGCGCCCTCGCCCCAGACCTCGTCAGCGATCTTTCCAAGCTCCGCATCACAGTCCGGGAAACCCGATAGACCCGGTGATTTTCGCGGCTTGGAAGCCATGACCGTGGCCCCCTGCTCCACCAGGTCACGCACGATGCGCGCCAAGTCCGGAGTCATCCACGGGGTCTCGGGCAGCACCAGCAGGCGGTAGCTGGTACCCGCCGGGGTCACGATGCGGCCCTCTCTAACTGTTAATGCCGGCATCAGGTCGGTGCCGCAGGCATCGTAATCGTAGCCCCTGGCCTTGAGTTCGGTCCGGTGGACGCCGCCATTGGGAGCGGCCTCGCCGCCAAAGAACAACACATCCGCCACGGGCTGGCCCTGCTGCAAGAGGGATTGGCTGCGGGCGATGTAGGTTAGCCAGGCACGGGATTGCTCCCACCAGGTGTTGGTGCGGCCGAAGTGTGTTCCCCACCGGCCCATGGTCATGCCGGGCACCTGATCCAACCACGGTTGATGCGCATAACAGTGCAAAATGAAGCGGTTCACACCGGCGCACCATTGCAAGTCGCCCAGAGCCTTGAGCGCTCCCGGATGGTTCAACCACTTGCCATTCTTTTGATCCGCGGTGAAGGATTCCGCGCCGATGATTCGCATGCCATGAGTGTGTGCGACTGATGCGGCCAGTTTGATCGAATCCGCTTCACCCCTGTCAGAATCCGCCCAGAACTCACCCATGAGAATATCAGCCTTGGCACCGACCTGCAGGCATTCGAACGGGCCGTTATAGGGTTCAATGGACGCCAGCATGCCGTTCTTGTGGCACAGTTCGCTGAAGTATCCATGGTAGTTCTCAAAAAACAGATCGCCGATGGTGCGGCGGAAGTCCCACAGGAAGCGCTCGGTGATCTCGCCGCCGTCCACATAACGTCCGCCAAGCACCGGCAGGAATGGAACGGGATCGTAGCCGCGGCGTTTCATGAACTCGTCGCGGAAACGTGGCGTCCAGTTGTTGCATCCAACCTCATAACTGTCGATGAGGACATTATTGACCGACTGGCCCACCAGCGGCCCGAGCTTGCTGAGAATTGGGGCCACCCCGCCGGCCCAGAAAGCGTCGAAAGCCTCGCGGCTGAGTTTATCCACCTCCAGCCCGCGACCCGCTTCAGGTGCCGGGCTGTTGATCGCGCCGGTGGGCGTGTGGCCGACGCGCAGAATCGTCCAATCCCCGGCCGGAACATTCCAGGTCAGTTTGCCGTCCGCAGCCAGCATTGTTGTTAGATCGACGATTTGCCGGCGTTGCACCACGGCTTCCGGCGCAACCCCGGCCGCGGAAGGCTGCTGGCCATAGGCACTCGCACCGCCGAGGGTTTTGCGTGCCAGATTATCGATAGTCGCCTCCTTGCCGGGTGTAGGGAAGGCCAGCAGCGCGATATCGCAGTAGTGGTCCCGGATGGTTTTTGGCTGGGGCACCACGGCGGCGAAGCGAACCGGCCCCTTGACCTGCAGCTCGCGGGTCACCACGGTTTGCATGGCATGTTCGGGTTTCACCCACGGGCCGCCGCTCGACGACCAGCCGGCACAGTTGTGGAAACAAAGCTCCATTCCTAACCGTTTCGCTTCGGCCGACGCGTGGTGGAAGAGTTCAAACCATTGTGGCGACATGAATGGTGCCGGGCCTGCGGGAATCTCCTCGTCCACATTGAAGATCTGTGCGCCGTTGATGCCGACGTGCTTCATCGCCTCCAAGTCGGCAGTGATGCCCTCCCTGGTGATGTTGCCGTTCATCCAGTGCCACCAGGTATGGGGTTTGGCCGAATCCGGCGGATGGATGAAGTTATCCGCCAGATCATCCGCCGCCCGCACAAGCCCGGCGAGCAAACACAGGACTAACAGCCCTATCAGTGGTCTTCTCCTCATGAACCCCGGGTTTCCGCCTTTCTTCAATTGGATGGCGGGCTGTTCTTTGGCTTGCCGGAATTGGCCGCGGCGGCACGCTCGGGGACCACCTTGTTGACCTCGCGGTCATAGGTCAGCAAGCCGTTGCATTCGGTTTCCACATCGGTGAGCTGGGTGTAGATCACGGCGGAGAGACCGGCCGTGGCATTCAAGTCCCAGGCTTTGGCGAGCAGTTTCTCATAACCGCTGGTCAAGTCCTCGATGTTTTTGGTGCCTTCGTAACCCCAGGTCTTCTGGGTCCAGGTATGGCCTTCCACCGGCAGGCCAAGCCCGCCGAATTCGCCTAACACCGCGGCACGATTTTCTTCCGGCTTGGGTGAATCGGGACCGGGATAAGTGTGCTTGTCGATCACATCACCGCAGTTCTTGTCATCATTGCCGCTGGCGTTGTTGACCAACCGTGATGGATCAAGGGCTTTGACTTCCGCCACCAGCGCCTCAGTGTCGTGCTGGCCCTGGTTCTCATTGAAAATCACCCACATGATGATGGAGGGATGGTTCCAATAGTTCCGCACCATGTTCACCAGTTCGGTTTTGAACTGCGGCTTGTCGATCGGCTGCGGCTTGTCGGTGTAGGAATTGCCGCAGGGCATGTCCTGCCAAACTAACAAACCAAGCTTGTCGCACCAGTAATACCAGCGGTCCGGTTCGACCTTGACGTGCTTGCGGGTGGTGTTGAAGCCGAGCCGCTTGGTTTCCGCGATGTCGAAGCGCAAGGCCTCGTCGGTGGGCGCGGTGTAGATGCCATCCGGCCAGAACCCCTGGTCGAGCGGGCCGACCTGGAAGACATACTTGCCATTGAGCATCATGCGGGTGACGCCCTTGTCATCCTTGCCCAGTGCGATCTTGCGCATGCCGAAATAACTGGTGACCGCGTCCACCACCTTGCCGTTGGATTTCAGTGTCACGCTCAGGTCATACAGATGGGGCGAGTCCGGCGACCACAGTTTCGGGTTGCTGATAGGGAGTTTGAGTTCGCTCCCGGCCTCGCCGCTGGCTTGGGCAACCACCTTGCCGCCATCGCTCGCGACCACCTCGACCGTGCCGGCGCCGCAGGCTGTTAGGCGAAGGCAACCACCATCCACATCAGGGACGATCCGCAACGATTCAATGTGGGTTTCCGCCACCGGCTCCAGCCACACCGTCTGCCAAATGCCGGTGGTCGGGGTGTACATGATGCTGCCGGGTTTGAGTTTCTGTTTGCCGCGCGCCTGGCCACCCAAATCGGTCGGGTCAAACACCTCGAGCGTGATTTCCTGCGCGCCCTCCTTTTTGAGCGCGGCGGTGATGTCGAAACTGAAGGCGTCATAACCGCCACGATGCACACCGAGTTCCTTGCCGTTGAGGGACACCTTGGTTTCCCAATCCACCGCGCCGAAATGCAACAACACCTGTTGCCCGCTCCAACCCTTGGGGATCTCAAAGCTGCGGCGATAAGTCACGCGGTCCACGTGCTTCATCACGCCCGACAACGCCGATTCAATCGCGAACGGCACGAGGATTTTGGATTCCGTGCCGTCGCCGAGCTTGATGTCCCACAAGCCATTCAGGTTCAGCCAATCCTTGCGCACCATCTGCGGCCGCGGATACTCGGGCAGGACATTCCCGGGGGACACGTCCTTCGCCCAGCGCGTCTTGAGCGGCCCGTCGGCGGGCTTCCAGTCGGCGGCCCGGGCGGGCTGCGCTAACGGCAGGGCGAACAAGGTGGTAATGATGAGAGGCAGGTGTTTCATCGATGATTCCAGACTGGCTTTGGGCTAACGCGGCGCGATGGTTTTCAACTCCGGCTGGGTGGTGGCGGCTTCGATGGACTTGATGGCGTCCTCGACCGCGCCGGTGCGCCTGTTATTGAGTTCGCCGGCGGGGTATTCTCCGCGCTTGCATTGCTCGTTCAAGTCAACGATCACCTCTTTGAGCCCGGGGATCCCGGGACGGGCGGCGGTGCCATAAGCGACGATTTCCTTCATGATTTCACCGGTCCGGCTTTCGCTGCCGTGTCCGCCCTGGGTTTTGGCGAAGACGATGCCGGCATCGATGGCCTCCTTATAGTGATATTTCGTCAGAGCCCTGAAGGCGCCCATGCGGATTTCGGCACCAAACATGGTGTCCGCCGGGCAGAGGGATTTGACCGCGGTCACGAGATCCGGTGCCAGCGCCTGCACGTCGTTCTCGGTTAGCTTGTTTTCAAAATAGCCGCGCAGGGTGGCCCGCGCCATGCCATCCGCGTTTTTGGAGATCACCCGGATCGCCGGATAGAGCAACTTCGGATCGGCGTCCTTGAGCGAGTCGGTGAGTCCTCCCGCAAACAAGGTGGAAGCCAACTGGCCATGGGTGAACTGGATGGGGTCGGACCAGACAATCGGTTGGAGGGGCTCCGCAGTCTTGACGACCGCCGTGAGAATTTCGGGCACGTTCGGTTTGGCCGTGCCACCCATTTTCTTGATGGCCTGCGCCGCTTTATAGCGCAGCCAGCGGTCTTGGTGGGAAAGCAGGCCGACCAACACGGGGAGAGCTTCGGCGCTCTTGAGTTCGCCGAGCGTCTCGCAGGCGCTCTGGGCGACATGCACATCCTTGCCCTGCGCCATGTCGATGAGATCGGGAACCATCGCTTTTGCCTCGGGACGCCTGGCCAGTTCCTCCGCCGCCCAGCCGCGCGCGATAGGCGACCAATCGCCGAACGCCGCCACGAGTTCCTGCGGGGTTTTGGTGGTGCGGTCCGTATCGAAGCTGCCGGAGGCGATGGCGGCCGCCACTTCCTGCTTGCTCAACCAGTTAGGCTGACTTGCGTCCTTGCCGGTGATGCAAAGTTTTTTGAGCGGCATGGAATAGGTTAGGACATAAGTGGCATTGGGACTCAGTCCGTCATAACTGCTCTTGCCATAGTAGGTGTTATCGTCCGTTTTGCCGGCTCCGTATTGCTCGCCACCGTCATAGGTGAACGAGCCGTCGCAGCGCCGCACCAGGTCGAGGTGCCAGGACGCTTCCTTGACGAAGGCCGCCGCCGCCGCCGGGCCACCCGCATTGGCCCCAAGGGCGCTCCACAAATAACTGAAGCCCTGACCGGTGTGCCCGCATTCCCGGCTCCGATAGCCGGCAGTGGCCATCTTGGCGAAGAATTGAGTTTCCTTGATCTTGTTGCCCTGGAGGGCGAACAACAAGGCGGACATGGAATTCTTGCCATTGTTCTCGTGGTAGGGCCATGGCTCGTGTTCGCCATATGGGATGGCTCCCTTGTCCACGTAGTAACCGAAGAACCCGGAGGCCCGCGCGATGGCGGCATCGACCTCGGGATCCTTAACCCCGCATTTTTTACCCATGACGATGCCGAGATTGCCAGCCAGTCCCGCCATGTTCACCGGTCCATAGGGCGGGATCGATCCATGCAACTTGCCCTCTGCAGTCAGGCGGGAAATGCCATGCCCGAAGGTGCCATACATGCTCTGCCCCTTGGCGAGCGTAACCGTGTATTCATTGATGGCATGCAACACCTCCTTGTCGCCGGTAAGCAGGTAATATTCGCAAAGGAAAATCGTCCGATAACCCCAGTCCCAGATCACCATCCCGTCTTTCAATTCCAGCTTCAGCGTGGGCGGCCCCATTTTGCGGGCGAACTCCCGCACCTTGGGCAGGTAGTCAGGATTGCCGCAGGCCATCAGGGCGAGGCCATTGATCGCGCCATTCCAACTGTCATCGAGCGGCTCTTTTTCCAATGCCTTGCAGGCTTCCTCGAGGATGCGCTTGGACTTGGGGCAATCGTAGGGCGCGGTGGCGCTGTAGGTGCCCATCACATTGAGCTTGAGTTGCACCTCCTCGGATTTGCCGGCCCGGCAACGGGTCAGCTTGAGGATGCCGTTGTTAGACTCCTGCTCGGCGTCCTGGATCGCCATGGCGATGCTCTTGCGGGCGTCATCTTCGAATGGTTTGCCGTTCACGCCGAGGATCACGTCGTCCACCTGCAGCACGCCATCCGCGGGCGATTTGACCCCGACATGGGTGACCAGGATCTGACGGCTAGCCGCCGTGGTCCGGCCTTGCAAGCTATCGAGGTAATTGGCCGGCTTGGTGTAGATCCATCCGCGCAGGCCGGTGGCGCCCAGATTGTAGGTCCGGTCGCGGTCCACCTTGGTGCTCTTGGTGAGATCGGGCGGTGTGGCTGGCGGCTCGGCGGCGAGTGCGCTAGCGGTCATCACGGCCATAGCGGCCATGGACAGCATGTTTTTCTTTGGTGTTTTCATGTTTTGTTTGGTTTCAAAGGGCGTCTCGGACACCGCCCGCTACGTGTGCCGGGCGTCTGGTTTTTCAAGAAACTTCACTTCACGCCATGAAGGGCGTTGGAGCAGAGCCACTGCATTGGAATGACCTGCGCGTCCTGGACAAACGCCGGAATGCCCGCGGCTTCCAAACGGGTGCGTAACAAGTGGGCTTCCCCGGGCATGCTGAATGATGCGAGGTTGATCATGGCAGGCGCCGCGCTCCGTTAGGGAAGGCGGATGTCGGCGGACTCGCCGGCTGCCAGATCGTGTTCGGCGACGGTTTTCCCGTCTTGGATCACGCTCAGGTGTTGGCCTTTGTCACAGCGTTCCACCACCACGTCGAAGGTCCGGTTGAAGGCGCGCACCGAGCGCAGTGCCATGCGCGGCCAGCCAGCGGGCAGGCGCGGCGTACAGCGGAAACTATCAAGACCGGTGGGGCGCATGCCGAAAAGTCCCTCGGTGAAGATGCGGCAATACAGTCCGCTCTCTGAGGACAGGTGGCGTTGGTCGCCCTCGGGCCAGGCCTCTACGGGATAGGGCACATGATCTCCTAACAAGCGACGCCCGGTGTAGGCTGATAGATAACGCAGGCCGGTGGTGGTCTCACCTGCCTGGAAGACGCCGCGCAGGCCATAGAGCGTGGAGCGGTCCCAGAATGCCAGATCGCCCGCCTGGGAGGCGAGGCCGTCGGCGGTCCAGAGTCGCGGTGAGAACAGTGCGGCGACGGTGCCATCACGGCGTTCCGTCAGCCCCATGCACAGCGGCAGGCAGATCCACGAACGGAGCACGTCGTTGCCATCATAGTAGCGATAGGTATCGAAGCCCTCGACCTTGGCGCCGAAATACTTGTCGATGGCCTTGGCGAGGGTATCGGCCTGTTGGTCGTAGGCGCGGGCCTCGGCCTCCTTACCGAGGGCGCGGCCGAGATCGGCTGCCGAGCGCAGCCCGCCATAACAGAGCGAGGAGGTTGATAGATTGGCTTTGCCGGTGGGCAGGCGGCCTTCGAGTTCATCGGAGTCGGATGCGATGACCCCGTCGGGAGTGGTTTGGCGGCGGCAATATTCCAGGCACCAGACGATGGCGGGCCACAACTCCCCGGCGATCGCCTTGTCGCCGCGCGCCAGGCAGAAGCGGGCGCAGCCGTAGGCATACATGGCCGCGTCACCACGGTCGCCGCCCGTGCGAGCGATGCCGACCCCTTCGGAGCAGAGCGAGGGGGGCATTGCCGCGTAGTCCGGCGTCATGTGTTTCTGGAACAGGCGGTAGGTATCGAGCGATGCCTGGTTGCCGTTGGAATCGCCGAGGTAGGGGAAAAACGGCCCGGCATATTCGACGTTGTCGTTGCACCAGGCGGCGGCATAATAGGCCAACCCGCCGGGCGCGAGCATCATGCCGCCGCGGGTCGCATTGATGGCCTCGGCGACGCGCAGTTTGCAGAAGGCGAAGGCTCGATCAAGTTCCGGCTCGGGAGTCTCCAGGCGCAGGTCGCGCTGGATCGCAGTGACATAGGCACGACGCGCTGTCTCCTCGGCGGCGAAGTCGATTTTTTCAGCAGGCGCGCTGGTGAGCCGGCCACGGAACAGGACGGCGAAGACCAATTCCTTGCCGGGGGCCAACACCGTGGAGGCCGGCGCGGTGCAACTGACCTCCATGACATTCATGCCATAAGGACCATCGATCTGATCCCGCACGGCCAGCGGAGCCACCGCCACTTTCTTCGCCGCCTTGCCCACATTGCGCACCGTCCAGCGGTCAATGGCCGTCCACAGCGTCGGGCTGGGGAAAGCGCAACGGGTCACCAGCAGGTCCTTGCCAGCCTGGCCTTGGATGGTTAGAGTGCCATCGAGCAACACCCGGACGACGGTAATGGCGCCGAGCGGCGCGCCATCCACGGTGATGGCGGGCTCGGCCTCCTGCGAATCATAGTGGCGGATGACGCCGTCAAACAGGCCGTTTTTCTCTTTGCGCAGGCCGGGCCAGATCACGCTGCGTTTCATCGCCAAGGCGCGTTGGGCATCGACCCGATAGTTGACCACCTGGCCGACGCGCAGGCCTCCCTGTTCGATGAAATCGGTGTGCGGCAAGCGCTTGTCCTTGGTCACCGGCCAGACGGTGGTCAGGCCCTCACCCAGAATCCAACGCGGCGGAGTCGGTGGTGCGGCTACTGTCTTGGGCTTGGCACCGGTCACCCGGAAGGACGCCTCCGCCCAGTCCGCACGGTCGTTATCAGTGCCGTCGAAACCGTCGGTGACCCGCAGCGCCAGCATCTTCACGCCCGACACGTTGAGGTCAACCGCTTGCGCCTTCATGCCGCCACCCAGCAACGGGCTGCACCACAGGACCTTGCCATCTCCTTCGATGATGAACTCAACGCTGCCTTTTTTTTGGTTGGCATCGCCATTGTCATCAATGCCGACCTTGGCGGTGAAGCGCGTGCTGCCACCCTGCAGGTCAAGGTGCACGACACTCGGCGCATGAGTGCCCAAGCCATGTTTGTATTCGTGGCCGACGATGCACAGTGGCTTGCCGTCCACCGAACGATCCAGTCCCGGCTTGCCATTGCCTTGCTGCACACGCGCCAAGTCCAGCGACGACAGGCGCACTTCCTCGCTGGCGGATGCGCTGGCGGCCAGCAGGGTTAGGACGATCAGGGATGAGAGGGAAACGGCTGGTAATTTGCGGGTGGGGTGAGGGTGCATGAGAATGTCAGAGTGGGAATCGGGGTTCGGGAGTGAGAAGGGTTGGTGGCAGAGATGGGAGAAAAAGCCGGAAATCCGCCGGATACCGCCACCTGCGTGGTTCCAGCCGGTGGGTTCAGGGGATGGCAAGACGGGTTGGCGAGCGAAGCATGAGGCGAGTGCTTGGCGCTGAGCCTGCCCGGGCCTCCCGCAGTGTCAAGCACCGCGTCACAGCATCGCGTTCCATCCATGGATTGAGATGCCTCGACCTTGCTGGCTTGACGGACCGCCCATGCGGAGCGGAATATCGCCGCCATGGCATGGCGAATCGACGAGGCGGTGACCCGCGGCGAAATCGACAACACGGTCGAAGGTCGCACGACGGGCCGCATCTGGCTGGCCGGACGCGAGCAACCGTTGACCCTCATGTTAGATGGCGATTGCTGGCGCGATCTTGCGGGGACGCGCTTGTGGTTCGAAAACCCAGCGCCCACAGCCGTGGCGGACGCCGCCGCCCTCGATCCGAACCAATCAGGGATCGTGGGAGACATGACGGCCTCGCGCAAAAACAAGGTGCCAACCGTGGACGAAGAGGAACTCCACAGGCTCTATCAAAACCAAGCCGAGATCCCCTATGAGTGGCGGAACACGCTCTATCTTGAATGGTTCAGCGAAATCAATGGCCGGGTGGTGATCGAATCCTCCGCGTTCCTGCTGCAGATTTCCGCCCACGAATGGGGGATGGACGAGGACGCCGAGGAAGCGCAGAAACTGGCGAACTTGAACGCCATGCGCGATTTCATGGCGCAGTTGATCCAGCGCCGCGAAACCACCGGCGCGAAGGCGGAACCCACCGGCGAACTCGACGAATTCGCCTGGGAGGAACGCCTGAAAGAATCCGACCGCCTGACCGACGCCTATCAGGAAGTGCTCGAGAAATACTTGGAGGATGCCGACAGCGAGCGCAAGGAGGCGTTCGTCATGGGCTGGGACGGCCTGCTCGACGCGCTCGCGGAGCGGGATGAAGCGGGCGACGACGACTTTCGCGGGGAAAACCTGGCATACGGCCCGATGGTGGACCTGTCCTTCGAAGATGAAGATGAAGACGCTGATGAGGACGACTATCTGGATCCTGATGCCGAACTCTTCGACGAAGAGGAGGAGGACCATCCGCTCCAGATCCAGGCACAGGAACTCGCCATGCGCGCGATGGATGTGGTCCCGCGGGATGCCGGACCGGAAACGCCCGCCTATCAACTCGTCACCTGTCTGCTCCAGGTCAGCGGCAAACTCGCCGGCGTGCTCAACGGCCGCGGCAGCGGCTACGAACCGGAAACGGGATTCGTCCTGGCGATTTTGAAACGCTGCCTCAACTGGCTCAACGAGGCGGTGGGGGCCTGCCAGAAGTTGATGGCCACCGAAGACGACCCGGATCAACTCGCCGCCCTCGCCCATTTGCGCAGCTCGGTCTTTGCCATCCGCGACGGCATCGTCGAGCTCCGCCGCGAACTCAAGGGAAACCCATAACCAAATATTGATGCGATCGCATCAATATTTGGTTATGCCATAGCGGTCGAGTTGTCCCGCGCGGGTGCTTTGAGTGGCGCTTTGCAGGGCGCCGAGCCCGCTCACCCGCCTAACAGCGTGGTGCGGGTGAACAGCGGCAGGACGTGGATGCCGCGGGCTTCGATGGCTTGGCGGCCGCCCTCCTCGCGATCCACGAGCACCAGGCAGAAGGCGATTTTTCCGCCGTCGCGTTCGATGGCGTCGATGGCCTTGAGGGTGGAACCGCCGGTGGTGATGACGTCATCGACGACGATCACGTTGTCGCCGGCTTTGAAGTTGCCTTCGATTTGTTTGCCGGCGCCGTGGCCTTTGGGTTCCTTGCGCACGGTGAAGACCTGCAAGGCCTCGGCCGGGTGTTTGGCGGCGGAGGTCATGCCGACGGCGAGGGAAATCGGATCCGCACCGAGGGTCATGCCACCGATGGCGTCGATCTGGAGGTGCTCGGAGTGGATTTTCGAGCGCACGGCATGCCAGGCGAGATCGCCGATGAGATTGGCGCCGAAGGGATCGAGCGCGGTGACGCGGCAATCGATGTAAAGGTCGCTCTGTTTGCCGGAGGCGAGGGTGAAGTTGCCGGTGCGGACGGATTTTTCGAGCAGGAGTTGCTTGAGTGCGGCGGCGGTTTTGAGCATGGGTGGAGGATTGGAGATGCCGCCCGCGGGGGCAAGCACGGATCTGCCTTTTGGTGCTGGGCCGATGCCGCAAATGGGGTGGATCAAGCGAAACGCGGAGGCGCTGAGGTCGCGGAGAGAACGCTGAGTATTATGGAATCAAGGATAGGACGCTTTCTCCGCTCTCCCCTCTGCGGCCTCGGCGCACTCCGCGTTTCGATTTTCTGCAGCCTTTTGGTGCTGGCCAGCGGGGCGGGGGCGGGCATAGGTTGCTGGGGATGATTTTAGCATTGATGGAACCTTCAGGATTGATCGAGCGGGGCGGCCCGCTGGTGTGGGTGTTGCTCGGGTTGGCGTTTGTCGGCTCGGTTGGCGTGGTGGAGCGCTTGTTTTTCTTCCACCGGGCACGCATCAACGTCGGCGATCTGCTGGTGGGGTTGGCGCATCACGTCCGGCGGCGATCCTTCGCGGAGGCCTTGCATGAGGCGGCCCGCGCGCCGGGGCCGGTGGCGCGCGTGGCACACGCGGCCCTGCTGCGCTACTATCTGGGCCGCGCGGATCTACGGGACATCGTGCAGGAGGCCGGCCAACTTGAAGTACCGCGCATTGAAAAGAACATCCGGGTGATCCTCGGCACGGCGCTGCTCGCCCCGTTGGTCGGGATGCTTGGCACGCTGGTCGGCATGTTGGAAACCTTCCAGAAAGTGAGCGAGCAGGGAGGATTTACCGGCCCGGCGGAACTCTCGGCGGGCGTTTTCACGGCGCTCATCACTTCGGTGCTGGGTCTCACGGTGGCGGTGCCGATGTATTTGTTTTATCTGTATTTTCTCGGCCGGGCGAAACGCCTGGTCCATCGCATCGAGCGGGCGGGCATCGAGATGGTCCACCTGATTGCCGATGCCCGCGAGGAAGAGGAATTCGCGCCCTTCCGTGGTGAGGTGACCGCAGGCAGGAAACCGGCAACCCCCCAATTGGAGCACGCCAAGTGAAGCTCGAAATGACCTTACCGGAGCGCCCGGGACTGCTGCATGCGGTGCCGATTTTGAATCTTTTCGCGCTGCTGTGGTTGCTGCTTCTACTCAGTCCCATGCTGTTGCAGCAATCCGGTGTGGCGGTGGATCTACCACCATCGCGCTTCCAACTCGAACGGTTCCAAGACGCGTGGGTGGTGACTCTAGGACCGGGTGAAAGCGCGCCGCGGATCCACTTTGGCCGCGATTCGGTGAGTTTTACCGAACTTGCGGCCCGGCTCGACCAACTGCGCTCCGAAGGGGCGCCGGCGAAAGCGATCGTGTTGCTACAAACCGATGCGGGAACCCCGGTGGGTGTCGAACGCCGAATCACCGAACTGGTGCTCAGCAAGGGTTTCCGGTTGGCCATGGTCGGGGCCAATGCCGCCGCAACACCGGTTCCAAGTCCGCAAGCGGTCCAAGAGTGATGGCACGACGCATCTCCATCAATCAAAAGCGGATGGCCGCCCCGGCGTGGGTGTTCAACTGGCGTCGGCTCGGGGAATCGCCGTTACAGAACGGGATCGCCATTCTGGTGGTGGGGTGTGGGTTCGCCTTGTTCCTGACTTCCGTGCGCATCCGGGTGGCTTCACCCACGCCGTGGGCCACCCACAAGGCCTCGGTCATCCACGTCACCGATGACGCTGAAGGGCAGGCTCTGACGCTGCGCGCGCGGGAAGGCGGGCCGTTTCCCTCGCGTTTCGAACCGTCCGCGTGGCAGAGTGCCGTTGCCTTGGAACAAGCGGCGCTCGAGATCGCCCGCTGGACGCCGCCGCCTTATGTCCCGGTCTTGAGGGATTTGCCGACCGAGGAGACTCCACCCGTGACTCTCGCGGCCAAAGGCGCGCGCACTTTGCCGAAACTCGGCCCTGAGACACCTACCGCTCCGCTTGCCGTGAAACTCCGGCTGGCTCCGGTGCTTGCCCCGCTGTCCGGGATCACGGCCGCCGCGATGCCCCGCGACCTGCCGCCCTTCGACCAAGCGGTGGACGCGACGATGACTGCGGAGCCATGGCGGTTTCTGGTGAGGTTGGATTCCGCAGGCAACGTGCTGGAATGTGTTTCCCTCACTGGCGGTGATGAGGCTGGCCCATCTCCGTTGGAGACGTGGCTGCGCCGTGTTCCATTCAACCCCGAACCTGCAAAGCCGTCCCGGTGGATTGCCGTGGGCGTCGGATTTACCAATCAACCCGCCAATGGAACTGACGCTCGCTGATTTCGTGCTCATCGTGCTGTTCGCTTCGGGTGCCCTGGTGGTGCTTTTTACGCTGGTCTCACGGACTCTGCATGCCCGGGCGGAAAGCCGCTCTCTCGCCCACCGGGTTGTTTGCAGGCTTTGTCTCCATGCGTTCGAGGACACCAGCCATGTGGCCGTGGTGAATTGCCCGGTTTGCGCAGCCGCCAACGAAAAGGGCCGCAGCCGGCGACTCGGGTAACGGATGACGCCCACACGGAAACATCCTGTGATGAGGCTTGCGCGGGGCTGGGTGAAGCGTCAGACTGCGCCCCGAAACTATGAATGAACGACGCGTCGTCATCACCGGCATTGGTTGTATCTCCCCTCTGGGCAACGATTTAACCACCACATGGGAGGGCCTCAAAGCGGGCCGCAGCGGAATTGCACGAATCACCCAACTCGATCCCGAGCCCTTCGATTGCAAGATCGCCGGCGAGGTGAAAAACTTCGAACCGGATGGTTATTTCAAGATTCCCAAGGACGCACGGCGTTCGGATCGCTACGTGCAATTCGCCGTCGCAGCTTCGAAAATGGCCATGGCCGACTCCGGGATCGATGTCTCAGGGATCGATCCCCGCAGGTTCGGCGTGATGGTCGGCAGCGGCATCGGTGGTTTGGCCACGCTCGAACGTGAACACGCAACCTATCTGGGCAAAGGACCCAAGCGGGTCTCGCCATTCACCATTCCGATGATGATTTCCAACATCGCCAGCGGCATCATCTCGATGGAATTCAGCCTGATGGGTCCTAACATGGCCATTGTCACCGCCTGCGCCACCTCTAACCACAACATCGGCGAAGCCTGGCGCATCATCAAGTTCGGCGATGCCGACGGCTTCATCTGCGGCGGCGCGGAAGCCTCCATCCTGCCGATGGGTCTCTGCGGGTTTGCCAACATGAAGGCGCTCAGCACCCGCAACGACGAGCCCGCGCGGGCCTCCCGCCCGTTCGACAAGAACCGCGACGGATTCGTCATGGGCGAGGGCGCCGGCGTGATCATCATCGAGGAACTCGAACACGCGAAAAAACGCGGCGCAAAAATCTACGCCGAACTCATCGGCTACGGAGTGAGCGCGGATGCCTATCACCTCAGCGCCCCGTCCCCGGATGGCAGCGGACCGGCCTACGCGATCCAAATGGCGCTGCGCCACGGCAGGAAAATCCCGACGGATGTCGATTACCTCAACGCCCACGCCACTTCCACCGGCCTCGGCGACATCGCGGAAACCAAAGCCATCAAACTCGCTTTCGGCGAGCATGTGAAAACCGGCCTGATGGTGAGTTCCACCAAGTCGATGACCGGTCACATGTTAGGAGCCGCCGGGGGTATTGAATTGATCGCCAGCATCATGGCCATCAAGGATGGCATTGTCCCGCCCACCATCAACGTCGAGGATCAGGATCCGGATTGTGATCTGGACTGCGTGCCCAATGTCGCGCGCGAGGCGCCCATCAAAACCGCCATCAGCAACAGCTTCGGCTTCGGCGGTCACAATGCGTCGGTCCTGGTCAGCAAGTTCGAGTAAGGATGGAAGCCCCGCTCCACCGCCACGCCTGCGAGGTCGCATTCGGCGACACCGATGCCAGCGGCTGGCTGCACTTTCCTAACATCTTCCGCTACGTCGAAGCGGCCGAGCATGCGTTCCTGAAGTCCCGCGAGATCCTTGTCTTCGACCGCACGCAAGGCGGCTGGCCACGGGTGAAGGTTTCCTGCGACTACAAACGCCCCCTGCATTTTGGCGACCGCATCGAGGTTCAACTCGCGATTTCACGGATCAGCACCTCGTCTGTCACTTGGGGTTTTGAGATCCTCACCGCCGCGGGCGAAACCGCCGCCTTCGGGAGCATGACCACCGTGCGCGTCGATCACGAGGGCCGCCCGCAACTCATTTCCGCCGCCGAGCGTGCCGGCTTGGAGCGCGGACTTTAGTCCGCTAGAATCATGGACCTCTTTGCCGCAACCACCGGGCGTATCGTGATCATTCCCACACCCATCGGGAATCTCGGCGACATCACGCTGCGGGCCTTGGAGATTTTGAAAACCGCCGACCGCATCGCCTGCGAGGACACTCGCCATTCCGCGCCGCTGCTCGCCCATCACGGCATTTCGGGTAAGACCCTGGTCTCCCTGCACGAGCACAATGAGGCCCGCCGCACGCCCGAACTCGTGGCCGCCGCCCGCGCCGGCGAAACCATCGCCGTGATCAGCGACGCCGGCATGCCCGGAATCTCGGACCCTGGTTACCGCCTGGTCCAAGCCTGCATCGCATCCGGCACGCCCTGCGAAGTCCTGCCCGGCCCGTCCGCAGTGATCACCGCACTCATCGGCTCGGGCTTCCCATGCCACGCCTTCCGCTTCGGCGGCTTCCTCTCCGTCAAAACCGGCAAACGCCGCGCGGCCCTGACCGCCGCGCTCGAATCCGGTGAAACCGGCATCTTCTTCGAGTCGCCCCACCGCATCGTGCCGACCCTGGCAATTCTAGCAGAAATCGATCCCTCCGCCCGGGTCTGCGTCGCCCGCGAACTGACGAAGAAATTCGAGACCTATCACCGTGGCACCGCCGCCGAGGTGCTCGCCCATTTCCAAGTCCACCCGCCGCGAGGCGAGATCGTCCTGCTGGTGCAGGCAGCGGAATGACCGCAAGGGAGGATGCGGTTAGCCAGGGGGGGAATCGACATGCCAACCCCACCGCGGGAAACGCCAGCGGTCGGGACCTTCGAGCCACCTCCAGCAAAGCCACGCCACCCCCCATGACACGAGGGCGAACACCGCCAGCCTCACCGCCAGCAGCGGCCCCTCGAAAACCGGAAACCAGAGGAATGGCAGCACCTTGCCGACCAACAACGGCACCGCCGCGTGAAACAGATAGAGCCCATAACTCAAGCGCCCGACATATTGGACCGCGGGATGATTCAAGACCCGTCCCAGGATCCCGTGGAAACCCGCCAGCGTCGAGGAAATCAAACCCGCGAACACCACCGCCAGCAGCGTCTGTTGGACATAACCCAACCCGCCGCTCGACAGGCCCAGCAGGTGCAACGTATAGAGGGTCAAATAGCCGGCGAAGGCCAGCCAAGCCGCCCGGGCCAACCTAACGTCTCCCGCCTTCATCTCACGCCCCAAGGCATATGCTAGCAACGCGCCCACCCCCAGGTAATCCAATGCCGAAGTGCTGATCGCTTCGCTATGATAGATTTCGGGAAACCCCCGGTCGATCACCAGGCGCGACACTGGGGCAAGCATGGCACAGGCCGCGAACACCCAGCCCAGCGACCGCCGTGGCGCGAAAAACACCACCAGCGGCCACACTAAATAGAACTGCATCTGGATCGCCAGCGTCCAATAATGCGCCGTGCCGGACGGCCAGTCGCGCAGCCACGCCATGTGGAAATTCGACACATGGCCGAAATAGATGGCCGCATGAGCGCGGATGTCGGGTGCCCCGACCACGATGGCGAACAACATGGCCGCATAACAAGGTGCCAGAATGCGTGCCAACCGCCGCTTTTGAAAACATTTGTAGGCCATTGCCCGCCAAGGTTCCCCGGCGCGTTCGCCCGTCGCGCGCTCGCGCAACAGAATGCGTGTGATCAGGAAACCGGTGAGGGTGAGAAAATAAAACAATCCGAGCTCAAAAGGAAACGGCCCGCGCCATGCCGGGGGCGTCCAGTGGTGCCACATCACCCCGGCCACCGCGAAGGCACGCCAGCCGTCCAATTGTGTGTTCCGAATCGCCGCCAAGTGGCGTGGAAGCTCACATACCCAACCCGCGCACGACAAGCCAAATTGCAGGCACAAAAAAAGGGACGGCCGAAGCCGTCCCTTATGGTTCAATGATGATCTGCCAGGTGACCTCACCAAACACTCTGTTTCACATAAAGCACGTCAAACGGCCTGACGTAAAACGGGCGGCTTTCCGCCCCGATCAGCGCGTCATTCAGGTTCAACACATAACGGAGGTTCTTGCCGCCCTGGTTGCGCACCACGATGACCTGCTTGGGATTGGCTAACTTGGTGAAGCCGCCCGCCTCCATCACCGCCTCGAGCGCCGTCATCGGCCGGTCAAGCGGAATCTTGCCGGGCTTCAGCACCTCTCCGGACACATAAACACCGGCCGCCGCGCCGGCGAGGGAAACCACGACCGTGGGGTCCTGCAGGTGAGGCTGATAGAGCGACGTCAGTTCAGTCTGGAAACTATTGATGGACCTGCCTGCGGCGGTGACATCGCCGATCGTGGGCAGGCTGACTTTGCCGTTCGGCTGGATCTTCTGTTTGGTGTTCAACTCGGGAGCGCCGGAGAATGCGACGCTGATCTCGTCGCCGGGCGCGAGGTTGCCGCTCGGCCTGGAAACAGAAGCTTCCACAGGCACTGGCGGAGAAGGATTCATGTCGGTGCAACCCGTGGACACAAGCACCGGGAAGAGTCCCGCAACGCACATCATTCCGCTAGCCAAGCGCCGCCGGAGCGGCCCCGACGCCCACGCGCATTCCACCATCCGTCCTAACCAAGTGGCCGTGCCGGTGGAAACACTTGCCGCGTGTGCATGTCCGTCTGCTTTGTCATTCTTCATTGTCGTCGTCATGTTTGTTATAGGTCGATTGCTTTGCTCTCTTTTTTTACTGTCGTCGGGCGGTCATTTGGAGATCACCGTTTCAAGAGATTTGCGGTTGTTGGGTGTGATGGCTTGCCATGGCAGCGTCACCTGGGATCGCCCTGTCTTGCCACGCCGCCGTGTTCCAGATAGTCCGTCCAATCCACGGGAAGCGGGGCGGTTTCGATGCCGCTGGCGATGCGGCCTTCCCAATCCGGATTGAATGAGGTGCTCGTTCCATAAACCATGATGAGATCTTCGTTGCCGATGCTGCGCAATGCATGACCCACTCCCGGTGGAATCACCACGGCCGCATTGTCATTTCCCGGCCTGCTGTCACCTGCGATCGTGAAGCGCATGATCCGGCGTGTCAATCCTTCCCGCTCGTCCACCAGAATCATTTCAACCTAAAAAGGAAAATGAGAAACTCGCCAAAGCGCGGCAAGTGACGTAAACTCAACGTCATGGATGCGGCGGCGACCTTGATTTGTGCTAACCCTGCGGGTGAACGTCAACAACTCCCCGAATATCCA
>Ga0268284_1000790_pt1 | contig 18868 bp, 14 predicted proteins | sample saktaG_14_FD_190137 | JGI IMG/M metagenome (GOLD analysis project Ga0268284, IMG submission 190137) | Saline water microbial communities from Sakinaw Lake, British Columbia, Canada - sak_2013_06_06_40m | ecosystem: Environmental > Aquatic > Non-marine Saline and Alkaline > Saline ...
TCTCGAAAGACAACATGCTGAAACTGGAGAATGAAGGATACCGCTACATCGTAGGGGCTCGCTTGGCGAGTACTGCTGCGAGCTTCATTGATCAGGTTCACAAAACACTACCGCGCAACGATAAGGCTCTACGGCGCTTCAGCTACAAGTCTGCCGTAAAGAATGCCACCATGATCTGTGAGTTCTCGGAGTCCCGGTACAAAAAGGACAAGCGAGAGTTCGATAAACAGGTCAAACGGGCGCTTGCCCTGTTGGAAAAAAACGAGTCCGCTCGGAGGGCAAAGTTTGTCAAGAAAACCATGGACACCGACAGGCCATTTATCTTCGATACCGATCTTCAGGCAAAGGCAGAGAAGCTGCTTGGCATCAAAGGTTATGTCACCAACATCCCTGAGAAGGAGCTGTCGAGTAGTGCAGTTATCGACTACTATCATGATCTCTGGAACGTGGAGCAGGCGTTCCGCATGAGCAAGTCAGACCTGCAGGCCAGGCCGATTTTCCATCGGACACAGGAAGCAATCCGAGCTCATATGCTCATCTGCTTCATGGCATTGATGATCGGCAAATACCTTGAGATAAAAACGGGACTGTCATTACGAAAGATCCGCGAAGAACTCTGGCTGGTACATGAAGCGCATATCCTTGATCATAGAACCGGTGAGGTGCACGTGATGCAGATGGACACAAGCAAACTTACGGGCATCCTGCTTGACAAGATTGGCGATTACGAGTTTTCGCACTAAATGGCGAACTCAGGACTAACTGGCATAACTCGGGAGGTCCAAAAACCAGAAAAAATAGCGGAAAGTTGACTATTGAAAAGTTGATGTTTTTCAGTCAGCCGGACTGAAAAAAAAGTCCGGCAAAAAAAACGAAAAAGCGGGTTAACCTGGTACTGTTGACAGATCATTGAACAAATTCTGCCCCTTGCTGAAACCGGATTGTTTAGCGGGAAAAGCTGCTCACACAATTCTTGTATCTTAAAAAGGCATCATGCCCCTTCTCTGTTATACTGTATATGGTTTGAGGCTTGCGGGCCTGTACTTCCTTTTCACAGCTGATATATCCCGCGTTCTCAAGCATCCGCATGTGAACGCTGAGATTTCCGTCCGTGGTACTGACCTGCTTTTTGATTTCCACAAATGAAGCCTGATGTACCGTATACAGATATGAAAGGGCGGCAAACCGTATCCGGGCATGGATAATCTTGTCAATCTGATTGTGGTCGAAATCGGGAGCCTCCCTGCCGGCCGTTGGGTCTATTGATTCCGGCTTGCCGGAAGGGGCCTTCCGGGACTTGAGGGCATTGTACTCCCTTTCGATCTTTTTCTGCATACTTATATCCGATATGACCGCCCGGCACTCCGTTTCGTCTTTGCTGAGGACGGCATCAATACGAATCATATGGCTGTTAAGAACTGCACCATTACCGGATACCGGAGAGTCAGATCTGGAAGGAAAAGTGCCTTCACTCAGGAGCGTCACCTCACAGGTGGAGTGAACTTTCGTGCTGAAGACCCTCTCCAGCATCGAATTAAAAACCGGAAGGTCTTCGGCTGCAATAAAACTGCCGAAACGATCTCCCTGCAGAGAGGTGCGATCAGTACCAAGCAGTGTTGTCGCGGTCAGGTTGACCTGATTTATCGTACCGTCACTGGAAAGTGTCAGATAACCGAGAGGCGCAAAGTCATATAGATCGGTATAGCATTCCAGGCTCTCCTCGAGCTCAGCCCTGGTCTGCAGCAGTTCATCCTGCTGCATTTCAAGTTCAATCTGGTAAACCGCCAGTTCATGGACAAGCCGCTGCATCTCCTCAGATGAACCGGTAATATCAAGACGTTTTTTATGGCCGGCGTTGAGGAGTGCTTCGGCCTGACGGCGCAATGCTTTTAAATCCGCTGCGGGGTTTCTGTGTTTTTTCATGTAGGGCTGTACTGATTTCTGCATGTTTCCGGACCGGGCCGGAATGATTTGATTGCGATAAACGTCATGGAGAGCTTTTACGGTTCTGTCTTTACTGCCCGGAACCATGTCTTACCCGGCATCTTTTCGCGTAATAAGTTTAAAATACGTTCAGTCTCCCGATTCTTCATAAGAATTTTTCCTTCAGAATCCGCAAAAACATCACCGGCCGTTGATTCAAACCCAAAGCGTAAGCGGTCTTCACTCTCTTCCCGGATCGGCGCAGCCTTTTTGCCGGCTGTTTTGTCTTGATGCAACAGTGATCACACCGATCAGTTCATTTCGTGCATTTCTCTGAGGCCTCGCGATGAGTTCATAAAAACGGAGGGATCCGTCGGTGCATGTAACTGCCAGATTTCTGTGCACCGTCTCCCCCTTTGCAAGAACTTCTCGCTTGACATCCAATATTTCAGCGGCGTTCTGCATACCCGGGATCTCTTCATCCCGCTTTCCGATAGACGCCGGTGAATGAAACTCCTGATGAGGATCGTAGATCCAGGTGTAGCGCAACTCCTTGTCAACAGAAGCAATGATTATTCCCGAACTTTCAATTGCGGCACGGAAACGTTCTTCACTCTCCAGCAGACTCTCTTCAAGCTTTTTGGCAACGCTTATATCGCTGAAGGTGATCACCAGTCCGACAATCCGGTTTTCCTGGGTCCGGTATGGCATGATCTTCACGCTGAACCAGCGGTCGTCCGTGGCCGGAACCTGTTTTTCACTGAAAACGAGGGTATGAAGAACCTCCCTGGCATCGTCAGCAAGCGCAGGATAATGCAGATCGGTCACAATATCGGTTATGGGACGTCCCACATCGCTTGCAATCAGTTTGATTATGGAAGCTGTCCGTGTTGTAAAACGGCGTATGTTAAGAGCATCATCGAGAAACAGGGTTGCGATGTCGGTGCTGTTCAGCAGGTTTTTCATATCGTTGTTCAACTGTGACAGGTCGTTCACCTTCGACTGCAGTTCGTGGTTAACCGTCTGCAGCTCCTCGTTCATGGACTGCATCTCCTCCTTGGAAGTGGTCAGCTCCTCGTTGGTACTCTGCAGTTCTTCGTTGGATGACTGCATTTCTTCATTGATGGATTTGAGCTCCTCCTGGGAAGTCTGCATCTCTTCACGAATACTCATAATCTCATCCCTGGCCTGGCTCAGTTCCTGCTCAAGCATCTCCAGGCGGGTTCCCCCGGTTTCTGCAGAGGCATCCGGATCCCCCGACATGATCCCGGCAACCCTTTCCGCATCGGTAAACACGATCAAAACCAAACCCCGCAGTGCATCCGGTTTTTCAAGCAGCTCAACCGTCAGGTTGATCCTCCGGGCATCTCCATTCGTACCGACTATAAGGCCTTTTTTAGTGACAGCAGTTTTTTTGTGCAGAACGATGCCGAAAATAACATTCAGTTCATATCGAAGCCCTTCCCGGGCCATGGCAAAAATATTCCAGTTGGCTTTTCCTGCCGCCGGCTCAAGATATTTGCCCGTATGCCCGCTGATATAGATGATATCCCCCTTGTCATTAGTCAGCACCGCTGAGGGAGTAAATCGCTGAAGGAGGATCTTATTGGTCAATGACTGCAGGTTGAGAGTCGACGTTGTTGATTTGAGCTGATTGTCTGCAGCATTGCCAAGACCGGGAAGGGCGAATGTGAACGAAGAGGGTAAATCAAGAGGTTCGTTATGTCCCCCTTGATAAAGCCTGAAGAATAGCCGTGATTTACCGTCAAGCGGCTTGAAAAGATGGGTGAAAGAGGCGATGCTTTCGGCACTACCGAGAAAAAGAACGCCTCCGGGATTAAGGCTGTAATGAAAGAGCGGGATCAGTTTTTTCTGCAGTTCCTGCTCCATATAGATAAGCAGATTGCGGCAAACCAGTATGTCGAGTTTGGTGAAGGGAGGGTCCATGATGATATTCTGGGGTGCGAAGACCACCGTCTCACGGATCTCTCTTGATATCCTGAATCCATGTTCATCCCGCACAAAGAAACGCTGAAGACGCTCAGGTGAAACGTCAGCAGCGATGTTCAAAGGGAAAAAGCCTGCACGGGCTTTGGCGATGGCATCTTTATCAAGATCTGTGGCAAATATCTGAATTCTGAAATTTCCGGCAGGTTTAAGCGTTTCAATTGTTTCCTTAAATACGATTGCCAGAGAATAGGCCTCTTCTCCGGAGGAACAGCCGGCAACCCATGCACGTAAAACACCTTCGGTCGATCTGGAAGCCAGAAGTGAAGGAATGACACTCATTTTCAGGGCGTTCCATGCCGCAGGATCACGGAAAAAACTTGTTACTCCGATCAGAAGCTCCTTGAACAGCAGTTCTGTTTCATGAGAGTTCTCCTGCAAAAACCGGACATAGTCCGAAATTTTTTCAATTTGATGTATGCCCATGCGCCGTTCGATCCGGCGGTAGATGGTGCTTTTTTTATAGAGTGAAAAATCCTGGCCGGTATGGTTACGCAAAAGAATCACCACTTTTTCCAGACCGCTCAAAGCCTTGTTTTCCATCGGGCTTTCATGTTTCGGCACAGACGGAACATGGTGCAGATACGAAATGATTTTACCGGGAAGTTCATCAACCGGAGCTATGATGTCAGCCAGACCGGTATCAATTGCACTTCGCGGCATGCCGTCAAACTTTGCAGATGCCGGATCCTGCACAAAGACCCCGCCGCCTTTCTCCTTTATGGCTGACAGGCCGAGTCTTCCGTCGGAACCCATGCCCGAGAGAATGACGCCGATGCTTTGCTGCTGGAGATCGTCAGCCAGCGAACGGAAAAAAAAATCAACGGGCAGACGCAGCCCGCGAGGCTCTACAGGATCAAGCAGGTGCAATATGCCGTGCAGTATGGACATATTCTTGTTAGGAGGAATGACATAAACATGCTCCCGTTCGATTTTCATGCGATCGCATACCTGAACGACCGGCATAACGGTAGTTCGCTGGAGCAATTCAACCATCATCCCTTTTTTTGTCGGATCAAGATGCTGAACGATCACAAAGGCCATCCCGCAACTGTCCGGAATATGTTTCAGTAAAATCTCAAGCGCTTCCAGTCCGCCTGCCGAAGCGCCGATGCCAATGATCGGAAAAGAGCTCTCTCCGGACTGCGGGAGTGCATTTGCTTCCTTATGGTTGACTGACGTTTTTTTTTTGATCATGGCTCTGTTTTAAAGGCTTAAGACCTCTCAGACAGTTTACGCAATTCACCCGAATAATTGTACCGGAACAAATCCGAAAAAGAGTACCGGATTGAAACAATTCACACCATAATGATCAGCCGTCATATCGAAGCTGATAAATGGTAACGGAATACTGTCAGAACTTGTCAACCATTTTCGTACAACATTATCCCCCGCCGCCTCAAGCTACTGTCTCATTCCTTGCTTTCCGGGCAGCATCACGGTCAAGAACTTCACGGATCTTTAAAGCAAGATCAATGCGGCTGAAAGGTTTTCCAAGGAACGGTATGTTTTTATCCTGCTTGCCGTTATGCTCAAAAACGTCAGCTGTATATCCGGATATGTACAGGCACTTCAGTCCGGGATGTTTTTTTATGATTTCCTGAGAAAGATCCCATCCGTTCATAACCGGCATGATCATATCGGTAAGCAGCAGATGAATAACGCCGTCGGAATCGCCGGACGAGATCGAACATGCCTCTGTCGCAGAGTGCGCCGCCAGTACGTTGTAACCGAAACTTTTCAGAAATTCCCCGGTAATTTCACGCACAGAGTCATCGTCCTCGACGAGTAGGATGGTTTCGTCACCCCCGGGAGCCTCAATCGTCCCGTTTTCTGAAGGAGTTCCGGTGACTTCAGCACTGCTGCGGGGCAGGTAGATTTCAAATCTTGTCCCCTCGCCATCCTGGCTGAAGACATCTATAAATCCTTTATTCTGGCTGACGATGCCATAAACCGTTGCAAGACCGAGGCCGCAGCCGCTGCTCTCTGTTGCGGGTTTAGTGGTAAAGAACGGCTCGAATAAGGAGTTGATCGTTTCCTTGTCAATACCCCGGACGTCATCGTGTACCACCAGTTTGACATAATCACCGGGAAGGGATTCGGGACGGCTCCGGACATATGATTCATTCACGGTCACATTGCCGGTTTCGATTGACAGGGTGCCGTTTCCCTGAATGGCATCACGGGAGTTGACCGCAAGGTTGGCCATGATCTGGTCGATCTGTGAAGGGTCCATCTTCACCGGCCAGAGATCCTTGCCGGGGGTAAATACAAGGTCAAGATCCTCACCGATCAGCTGCCTGAGCATGTTGAGCATTTCTGAGACCGCTGCGTTGAAATCCAGAACCCTGGGCTCTATGGCTTGCTGTCGCGCAAAGACAAGCAACTGATGGGGAAGACCGGCGGCTTTCAGTACCGACATCCGGAGATTGGCAAGTTTCTCCCGTACACCGCAACTCACGCCTTCTGCATCGATCAAAAGGTCAATATTGCCGAGCATCACCTGAAGCATGTTGTTGAAATCGTGGGCGACTCCGCCAGCCAGTCTTCCGATTGACTCCATCTTCTGTACCTGACTCAAACGGGTCTGAAGTTCGGCGTTCTTCCGTTCTACCTCTTTCTGCCGGCTTATGTCTGAAATGACAGTCCTGCACTCCTGTCCGTGACTGCTGACGACGGCATCAATACGAATTGTACGCTTATACCCTGCATCAGCTATTTCATCGTTTCGGAGCATCACTTCGCACGAGCCGTTTTCACTGCTGTTGAAGACGCGCTGCAGAAGGGCATTAAAAACAGGGAGCTCTCCGGTTGCGATAAATCGTCCGAAACGGTCACCAGTCAATTCTGATCGATCCACTCCGAGCAGCTTCGAACAGGTGAGGTTTACCTGGAGTATTGTGCCGTCCCGCGCAAGCGTCAGATAGCCGACAGGCGCAAAGTCATAAAGCTTGGTGAATCGTTTCAGCCCCTCCTCCAGTTCCTCCCTTGACTGAAGCAGTTCATCCCTCTGCATTTCAAGTTCGATCTGGTGAACCGCCAGCTCATGAATAAGACGCTGCATTTCTTTATTTGATGCAGACTGTTCGGGAGTTTTCTTCACTCCCTTGTTCAGGCGTACTTCGGCCTCTCTGCGCAAATCCGAGAAATCCCCGGAAAGGGTGTACTTCTTGTTCATGAAAGGTGTTCCTTGTTTTTGCCATTGGTCCGGTCCGGCACCGGGTTTATCTGATGTTGAAAAGCCTTTCACAGCGGACGATAAGGCACTGCCGGAACAGTGATAATTGGTTGATACCTGTAAATTGGACAGGCTCATCGGAAATGTCTATCAGGATGATCTTTTCTGATCGGAGGAATTATCATCATCCCGGTGCACTACTCCTCAGTGAGGATTATGCACAAAGCCCCGGTAAAATATGAGGGGCTTTGTGCATATTCATGGCAAGGTCATTTATAAACATCTGCACCGGACTGGTTTGTCCCGGAATGACTCGCGACATAATTGCCGTTTTTTGCAGCTTCCGGGCTCGAGCTTTGGATTGAGCCCTTGTACGATGTTGAGCAACCCGCCAGAGCAACTGTCATGACAATTAGTAATGCATAGATTTTCATAATTTTCTCCTTTCTTGGTATTAAAATCAACTCATCGATCGGTTTTTTTTCGAGAAAACATCGTTCGTTCAGCATATCCGGCGCCTCCCCGGGGAGGCGTGAACTGAGTGCCGGGGGATCACCGGATTCAATACAAAACATCTGTCACTTCTCCCATTCCGGCTTCTCCTCGACAGAATCGGGCAATGCTATCTCCGGTTGTCGTCGTTGCGCCGGTTCTGATTATTCCGGTTGTTGTGCCTGGTGTACTCGACGTTACGGTACCTTCATATATCTTCCATGCGGTGTCTTCTTATTCTCTCAGGAATGTTGTTATTCCGGATTACAATCCAGGGGCCGCGGTAGTCAGACGAGTTGTACCATGAACCATCCTGACAGATGTAGTATCGGTTTTCATAACTGATAATATCATAGGAACTTCCGACCGATACTGAAAACCCCTGATCCGGAAGGTCAATAAAATTCGTCCGTGTACTTATGACAATAGATGTCCCTCCTCTTCCGGGACTCATGGCGAGTGCGTCCGGGGTATTAAGAGGAAGATTGCCGATAAGCATTCCTGCAATTCCTGCCGCAAACCACTCCATTAACCTTTTTTATCCGGATTATCCGGGTTGGTAAAAAACACTCCCTGATTCTCTCTCATGTTCAGTTCATGGATTTTCTGTCTGAGAAATTCGCAATCTCCATTTCTTTCCCTGATCTATTTGTCCCCGCATTCCACTTCACAGGGCGGCGATTGCCGGCCTCATTAAATAAGCCTTCCCTGAATGACGCGAACAAGAAGCATGACGAGCGCTATGGCCAGAAGGGCATGAATAAAACCCCCCAATGGTATTGCAGGTTACAAGACCAATAATCCAGATGACAAGCAGAACGATTGCGATTGTTTCGGGCTTGGTATACTCCTCCTGATCTGATTTAAAAGAGTGATTTCCGGAACATTAACTGTTCCTCTTTCCGTAACCGCTTTATTTGTCAATATACTTTAATAAGCAAAGTAAAAAAACTAAACGTTCATTGCTCAAGGCTGTTGCAGGTTAAACATCGCACGGACTAAATCCGGGAGGTGAGATTTCTTTACTGTTTATTGACTTACTGCATCAGTTCCACTGGAACTGCCCAGGAGGATACTTTTTGTTCCCCGGTTCAAGCCGCTGAAAAAGGCATCCTCGGGCATAGCTCTATCTGCCCCTTCCATCGGTCGGACTTCTTCGGATGTCACCCTGTCTGTAAAGTACCCGGAGCGCCTGGATAGAGATAGCCTTAAAGAAACTCCTCTGCAAGTTCCGCATTCCGGATCATGGAAAGTTTTGCGTACATACCTTCAAGATCGAGGAGTTCCTGATGATTGCCGCGCTCAATAATTTCGCCATGGTGTATGACAAGAATTTGATCGGCATTGCGAATTGTATTCAAACGGTGAGCTATGACAAAACTGGTACGGTTGGCCATGAGCCGCTGGAGAGACTCCTGTATCAGCTTTTCGGTTGCGGTATCGACACTGGCGGGTCGCCTCATCCAAAATGAGGATCGGGGCATCCTTTAACAGTGCCCGCGCAATGCTGATTCTCTGCTTTTCGCCTGCACTAAGCTTTACACCTCGTTCGCCGACACGGGAATCGTAGCCTTCAGGTAAAGAATCAATGAAAGTGCGGCAATTGGCGGCGTGTGACGCATCAAGCATTTCTTTTTCAGTGGCATCCGGTTTTCCATAAAGAATATTTTCGCGAATCGTACCATTAAACAGGAATGCTTCCTGGCTGACAATACTGATTTGAGCACGCAGTGATTCGAGTGAGATGGCGGCGATATCCTGAGAGTCAATCGTAATCCGGCCTGCGGTCACCGTGTAAAATGCCGGGAGAAGATTGACAAGAGTTGATTTTCCGGAGCCGGTCGGTCCTACCAGCGCAATTTTCCGGCCGGGATAGGCATGCAGGGAAATATTGTGCAGGATCTGGTGGCCGTCATGATAACTGAAGCTGACATTTTCAAAGCACACCTCTCCCCGCACGGGCGTTTTGAGTTCTGCAGCACCCTGTCGATCGTGTTTTTCATCGGTGGCATCCAGAATATCGAACACCCGTTCACAGGATGCCCTTGCCGATTGCAGCATTTGATTCAGGCCGTCAATACGTCCGACAGGCTCATAAAAAAGGGTGAGATAAAAGATAAAGCCTACGAGTTCACCCAGTGTTATTTTTCCTTCTATCACCATCGGCCCGCCGGCCCAGAGGACAAGCACCATTCCCAGCGATCCGGCAAAAGTCATGGCAGGAGAATAGACGGCCCATATTTTCATGACGCTTAGCGTACTCCGGCGGAGCCCGTCAGCACGTTCCGCAAAGCGCTGATTTTCGTGCTGCCGCCGGGCGAACGCCTTTATCTGACGAATACCCTGTATGTTATCCATGAGAAGGGCGTTCATGGACCCGATGGCCATTCGTTGTTTGCGATAACGCAGATGGGCTGTCATGGTATACCACAGAGCGCCTGATATCGAGAGAGATAACGGGATAAGGGCAAGCATCGTCAAGGTGACATTCTTGAAGATCAGGATAATCAGAATAACAACGACGCTTAAAAACGTCGTCACCGCCCGTTCAAAGCCGTCTATCAGGACACGATGAACGGATGCAACGTCATCTATGACGCGTGTCATCAAATCGCCGGAGGCCTGCCGGTCGAAAAAACTGACCGGCAGCCACTGTATCCGGTCATAGATATCCCGCCGCATGTCATAGACTTACGTTCTGACCGAAACGGGTGTTAACTATGATTCTAAGGGCATTGAATAAACCGCATGATAAAAAAGCTGCGAGCAGGCAAAGGATTGCCGGCAATAACAGTGCAATATTCTTTCCGACAATGGCATTGTCAATAATATACTGTGTAATCTGGGGGAAGGTGAAGTAAAAGCCTATTGTGAGAACTGCAAGCAGGATATTGGCGGCGGCGATTAATTTATAAGGCTTTAGATAAACAAGAGTATGCCGCAGAAAATCCGCTGTCGTCCTTGATTGAGAAGGTCTGTTTGAAAACATGTTGATACTTCTATGTCTCTCCATAAGCCGGTTACTCTGCCGTATTCAATAAATTGTACAGGCAGTAAAATCACTTTTTTTCTTTACTTCATATTTCGTTTCGGATCCATTGCTTTCTCATATAGATCATCTAAATCCAAACAGATGTAATTCATATCCTTCAATTTCGTTAATATCCCGGGATCTATTGTATAAATCTGTAAAAGAAGCTGCTTGAGCGGAATATTTTCCAACGGTTTTGAAAGGAGTTCCGCAAAATGTCCCTCTCTGCTTTCCCTGTCCAGTGAACGGCTGGTAAGAATGGTGAATGGATCACGGTAATCAATTTCAGGAATCGGTGTGATTCTGTCTTCAAGAGGTAATGCCTTACTGATATTGACCAGAAATTTTCTTGATATATCGCGCTCAATGTGGGCGATGATGCATTGCTGGCTTGACGGTGTATTAAGTTCAGCAGTGAACTTCTGATTGAGATAAATACATCTTTTGCAATGATAGGCGTCACAATTACGGCAAACAGGAGAATATGTCAATTCCAGCAGGCGGTTATTGCCGGGTTTGGCGGCATCATCAATACTTCCGATATGATTATCGCTGTTTTCATAAAAAAAAGCCGGGCAGAGATAAAACTTATCGTTCGGAGCAAGTGTGATATGGTCGCATCCTGCACCGCAGTTATTCATGTTTGTTAAAAAAAGCCTGTCAGTGAGAACGTTTACTTCAATAAAATTGCCACTCCTGTACTCATTTTCAACAAGCAGACGTATCTCTTCCAATTGACATTGGTAAGAGCTGAAAGATGATTCGTTCCAATTATCAATATCTTTCAGTATGATGTTGAGTCTTTTAAATTTTCCGATAAGCTTTCCGACTGTATCGTTGAGCGAATCAAGATCTGCAGTTCCGATACGAATTATGATGTTGTTGATGCCGCTATCCTTGATTCTGCTGACATGCCTGATTCCGGTATCATATAAATGTAAAACGCTTTCTTTGATGTATGGCAGGTCATCGCCTGCAACAGTCACCTTTGTACTGCCGTTTGGAAATTGCTGCAGCCATAAGGGTATATTATCAGCCGTGTCATTATAAGATCCTTTTCCCGATGGGTAAATCCTTTGCATGTCATGTTTTTCAGGAGTTCCGTCGAGAGTGATTCCGATGCTTAAATCGGCTATATTTTTTTGATGAAATTCTGGACCCTGTCATTATTGTACAAAATCCCGTTGGTCGTAAAACTGAAGCGGTAACAGTTGCTCCAGGGATGCATTTTCTCTTCCTGACTGGTTTTAATGTACTCACAGATCCGGTCGATCAGTTCAATCTCCAGAAACGGCTCTCCGCCAATGAAGTCCCAGACTATTGAACTTTCAGAAAATATCGTCCTGTTTTCAAGGATGTAGTCTATTGATTGCCTGGCGATATCAAAACTCATTTTGTTGTTACTGTTTTTGCCTGTGAAATAACAGTAACGGCAGCGCAGTTGACAATCTTCTGTAACCATAAACGTTACAGTTTTTGCAATTGACTCCTGCCATACGGCCGGGGGTTTGGCGATATTACTTTCCATGGAAATGTTACAACCTTGTCTGAGTATGGGTGGTGGCTGACACGTTACCCGGTTAAGAGCGTGTCGGGAAACCGGCTGCACTGCACTGGCTGAGACTCCAATGCGCTGTCTGAAAGAAACGTATGCCTTGACGGGTGATACCGGAAAAGAGAAAATCCGGTTGAAATATCATCGGTGAACGTAATTCCATGTTATCAGAAACAGGCATATCGAAACAGGAAATCGCAACTCCTGAAACGTTGGGATCGGGAATTCCGGCAGAGAGAGTTCAATAATGGTTTTGTTAATGACAGAAACTGCAGAGAGAAAAAGGTATTCATTCTGCAGTCCCGTCAGGTCACTCCTGAAAAAATAAAAGAATAGAACTTATTTACTGACAGTGATACACTCGTCCTTGCAGCCTGATAAACATTGCCCTCCACAGCCACCGTCACAGTCAGCTGAAGCCTTGGGTTTATGTGCCCCGAAAGCGGCTTTTGGCGCTCCCGAGTTTACAAAAGCCAAGCCCGGCAGGGTTTTTTTTGCCGCAATTACAAGTACACAGCCCCGTTTTAAGGCTGGACATGAAAAAGAGCAGAGAGATCTGTCGGGTTTTTCATCTTCTGACACTGACCATAGCCATAGGCCGAAGATAACGCCATCAGGGTCGATTTCTGATTATTTTTCAGGTAGTTATTTTCCTCTCCGCAACGTATCGGTGTGAAGTATCTGCCGGGTCGAACCCCGAAGAATTCCGGAAACAGGCGCTGAAGTCGACCTTCTTGCTCCTGCGGAGTTTATTTGAATGCGCACTCATGCCGGAAAATGAAAAAAGCGTGAAAACAGTGATATTATAAGTTATTGAACCCTCGAAGCTCTCTCCCGAACGCTGCCCGGAAAGCTGCAGGCAATGCAGGTGAGGCAAACGACAGGGATGTCAGAATGCCGGGCTGACGTGCTGCGGAAAGCGGGGGGATTAAAAAAAGTAACAAAGGTGTCAGGTCTTATGCTTCTTAATAAAATTCTTACGATCCTTCTTCTGCCTTCCGGGTTTGCTTTGTTGTGCATGCTGGCCGGTCTGGTTCTGCATAAAAGATTGTTTATCTGGCTTGGCGTTCTGGTGCTCCTGCTTTTCAGCACACCGTTTATCAGTGATGCCCTGATGCTGGCTGTCGAAGGCAGCGCAGGGAGGGTGCCTGTCAGTTCGGTGAAGAATGCGGATGCCATCGTAGTGCTGAGCGGCATGGTCGAGCAGGTAAAGGGGGCCCCGCTGGGTGAATGGGGCTCTGCAGTCGATCGGTTTGAGGGCGGGATTGAGCTTTTCAAGGCAGGGAAGGCTCCGGTGATTGTCTTTACCCGGGGACAGCTTCCCTGGCAGACGAAGGAGATACCTGAGGGCGAGCTGCTGGCAGAAAGGGCGGTCATGTCCGGGGTGCCCCGATCGGCTATCGATTTAACCGGAAAGGCGGGCAATACCGCCGAGGAGGCACTTGCGGTAAAGGCACTGCAGGGCAGTAAAAATGGCTTTGACGGGAAAAGAATTATTCTGGTCACCAGTGCCTTTCATATGAGCCGTGCTGTTCTGCTCTTCGAAGAGGCGGGATTTGAGGTTGTACCTTTCCGGGTGGATTATCAGGTTATCGGTAAAAGCGGGTTGACGGTGCTTCGGTTTTTGCCGGGCGGCAAAGCTCTTGAGCAGTCGGAGAAGGCAATGCGGGAGTTGATCGGGTGGGTGTATTACCGTTGGCGGATGATTCTTTGAAACTCTGTTTTGCATAATAATGCTTAGTTGTTACTTTATCGCAAGTAAAGGTTTTGAAGGGCTTTCGGGCATGGCAATCAACAATATTCCCCTCTGTCAGAATGGATGAAGTTCAGAATATGCGCTGGTATGCGGTCTATGTCCGTTCCCGCCATGAAAAGAAAGTGCACCAGATGCTTCAGGAAAAGGAGCTGACGAGCTTTCTTCCTCTGCTTGAAACCTGGCGGCAGTGGAGCGACAGAAAGAAAAAAGTATGTGATCCTTTGTTCAAGGGTTATGTATTCGTCAATATCGATATCCGAAAGGAGCAGATCAAGGTGCTCGATACCGAGGGAGTCGTGAAGTTTATCGGGATTGGACGAGTTCCTTCTGTTATTCACGAAAGAGATATTGAGTGGCTGAAAAAGCTGGTCAGAGAACCGGATTCGGTTAACAGGACGGTATCCTCTCTTCCTCCGGGCCGGAAAGTCAAGGTCCTTGCCGGCCCGTTCAAGGATTTTGAAGGCGTTGTGGTCAAACAGGGTCGGGATATGAGGCTGGTGGTTTTTTTTGAGAGCATTATGCAGGGGGTCGAAATCAGCATTTTTCCTGATGTGCTGCTGCCGGTTGCCGGCAAGTGATGTCTGGCATGCCTTCCGAAGGTTCGCATTCAGTTGCGGACTCCCGGAGTCTGAAGAGAACGGAGAAAGAATCATAACCTGCAATCAACAATCAGCAAGAGGGAGGGCTGTTATTATGGCGACTGCATATAATCCTGTCGGGTGGTTTGAAATTCCCGTAATCGATATGGTTCGGGCAAAGGCATTTTATGAAGCGGTTTTGCTTGTGCCGCTCGAAATGCATGAGATGGAGAATGTTTCCATGGCATGGTTTCCCATGAGAGAATCGGAATACGGCGCAGCCGGTTCCCTTGTCAGGGGATCGGGTTATGTGCCATCGTCAGCCGGCATGCTGATCTATTTTACTGCTCCGGATATTGATGCGGTGCTGGACCGGGTGACGAAAAACGGTGGAAAGGTGATCACCGCAAAGAGAGGCATAGGGGAGTACGGGTTTGTCGGTTTTTTTACGGACAGCGAAGGAAACCGCATCGGACTGCATTCGAGGGTATAACAGCGAAAAAGGATATACCTGCGGGATGATTGTCAATAAAGAGCTGAAGGATCTTCCCCTCCAAAAGGAATGGTCGGATGCCGGTGTCCGCAAAACGGCGCAGTGTCGTCAATGACAGCATTCTCCTTCTCTTGCTGACTATATCGTTTGGCTGAGGTTTTTCCCGCCCTTTTGCGGCATGGATCCGCCATAAGGATATTTACTGTTCTCCCATAATCCTTATTTTTCATATTTTACGGGCTGGAACGCATCCCCCTGTCAAGTAATCGATTTCAAGTCTGTTCAACAGTTTCCCGGTATCAATGAGGGAAAAATCACCATGGAGGGGTCAGTGGAACATAAGGAGCACGTATCGATACGCGATATCTTCAGCCTGCCTGTTATTGTGGCGGCACTGGGTTACTTTGTCGATATCTATGATCTGGTGCTGTTCAGTATCGTCAGGGTGCCGAGCCTGAAATCGTTCGGGCTCAAGGGACAGGAGCTGATCGATTACGGGGTTTATCTGCTCAATATGCAGATGATCGGTATGCTGCTGGGAGGAATTCTCTGGGGATGGCTCGGCGATAGAAAGGGGAGGCTGAAAATAATGTTCGGATCCATTCTGCTCTACTCCCTTGCCAACTTCGCCAATGGTTTTGTCTCTTCGCTTCCTGCCTATGCGATCCTGAGGTTTATTGCCGGTGTCGGTCTTGCCGGTGAACTCGGGGCGGGCATCACGCTGGTATCGGAGGTTCTGCACACCAGGATACGCGGTTACGGTACGATGCTTGTCGCTTCTATCGGCGTATCGGGGGCCATTCTGGCCAATATTATCGCAACGAACTATGAGTGGCATAACGCCTTTTTTATAGGTGGAGGTCTCGGTCTTCTGCTTCTTGTTGCCCGAGTAAAAGTAGCCGAGTCGGGAATGTTCAAGGCGATGGAGGAGAAGAGCGGGGTCAGCAGGGGCAATATGCTTGCTCTCTTCACCGATCGGAACCGTTTTTTCCGCTACATCAACTCGATCATGATCGGTGTACCTATCTGGTTTGTTGTAGGTGTGCTTATTACCTTTTCGCCTGAATTCGGTGTTGAACTCGGCATTACCGGACCGGTTTCCGCCGGAAATGCGGTCATGTACTGCTACCTCGGTCTGGTTTTCGGAGATCTTTCCAGTGGTCTTCTCAGCCAGCTTTTCAAGAGTCGCAAAAAAGTTATTCTCCTCTTCATGCTGCTTACCGTCGGAGCGGTTGCGCTCTATTTTCTGCAGGGAAACCGGAGCCCCGGATTCTTTTACATGGTATGTGCCGTTCTTGGTTTTGCCGGTGGCTACTGGGCCATTTTTGTGACCGTTGCCGCCGAACAGTTCGGTACGAACCTTCGTGCAACCGTCGCGACAACTGTGCCGAACCTTGTCCGGGGCATGGTGGTGCCCATTACCATGCTTTTTCAGTTTCTCAGGGGCTTGTTTGGGCTGGAATCAGGGGCGTTGGTGGTGGGCGGGCTGTGCGTTACGGCTGCGTTTCTTTCGCTGAGTGCACTTGAGGAGACTTTTCACAAGGACCTTGATTATTACGAGGAGTTTCTCTGAAGTTTCATGAACAGGTTACCGGGGGAAAGAAAAATCAGGGCAGATACCTCCTATAACTCCTTTTTCAGGTAGCGTCCGGTGTAGGAGTCTTCCATTTGTGCAATTGCGGCAGGAGTACCTTCGGCGATGATCTGTCCTCCTTCATAACCGCCTTCGGGCCCGAGGTCGATAATCCAGTCGCTGTTTTTAATGATATCGAGGTTATGCTCGATGATAATGACGCTGTTGCCTTTGTCTACAAGTTTCCGCAGTACCTCCAGCAGGTGCTGGATGTCCTGGAAATGCAGCCCGGTGGTTGGTTCGTCAAGTATATAGAGGGTTCTGCCGGTCTGTATTTTGGCAAGTTCGGCAGAGAGCTTGATGCGCTGCGCTTCACCGCCCGAAAGCATGGGTGATTGCTGTCCGAGTTTGAGATAGCCGAGGCCGACGCTCTGCATGGTGGTGAGGATTCGGAGGATCCGGGGGAAGTCGGCAAAAAATTCCGAGGCTTCAGCAATGGTCATTTCGAGTACGTCTGCAATTGATTTCCCCCGGTATTTAACCAGCAGGGTTTCGCGGTTGTAGCGTTCCCCCTTGCAGTTTTCGCACTGTACATAGACATCGGGCAGAAAGTTCATCTCGATTTTCCGGGTTCCCGCACCCTGGCAGACCTCACACCGCCCCCCCTTGACATTGAAACTGAACCGTCCGGCCTTGTATCCCCTTATCTGCGCCTCGGGAAGGCGAGTAAAGAAGTCCCGGATGAAGGTGAACGCCCCGGTATATGTTACCGGATTTGAACGGGGAGTTCTGCCTATCGGCGACTGATCGACATTGACCACCTTGTCGATATGCCGGATTCCCTCTATGCTGTCATAGGGGTAGGAGATCAGTTTTGAGCGGTAAAAATGTCGGGCAAGAAGAGGAAAAAGCGTTTCGTTGATTATCGTCGATTTGCCTGATCCGCTGACGCCTGTAATGCTGACGAGCGAGCCGAGCGGAATGGTTATATCGATGTTCCGGAGGTTGTTGCCCCGGCAGCCCTTCAGGCTCAGGAACTGCCTCTCGGCAGGTTCCTTTATATTTTTCCCGGCGAAAAAAACCTGACGGGTTCCGTTGAGGTACCCGGCGGTGAGAGAGTCGGGATCAAGCGTGGAGGCCTCTCCCTGCGCGACTATTTCACCGCCGTATTCTCCTGCACCCGGTCCGAGATCAATTATTTGATCGGCCTCAAGCATGGTATCCTTGTCATGTTCGACGACCAGGACCGTGTTGCCGAGATCCCTGAGGCGCTTGAGTGACTCTATAAGCTTGTGGTTGTCACGCTGGTGCAGGCCTATGCTTGGTTCGTCAAGTACATAGAGAACCCCGCTGAGCTGCGAGCCAAGCTGAGAGGCCAGCCTTATGCGCTGGGCCTCACCTCCCGAGAGGGTCTGCGAACTCCGGTCAAGGGAGAGGTAGCCGAGTCCGACGTTGAGAAGAAAATCGATGCGCTTGACAATTTCATGGAGTATCGGGGTGGCGATAAGCTTCTCTTTAGACGTGATTTTTTCAGGCAGTGCCGTAAAAAAGGCAAGGGCTTCCGGCAGAGGAAGGGATTCAACCTGGGCGATGTTGAGGTCGTTTATCTTTACAAGAAGGCTCTCCCTGCGCAGTCTCGCTCCTTTGCATTGTGGACAGGGCAGACGGATCATGTAGCTTTCCGCCCACTCCCGTACTTTCGGGGTGCCGGCATTTTTCCGGATCTCCTCGACATAGGGGATTGCGCCCGCAAAGGGCTGCGGGTAGAGGGTGTCGTGACCCGAGTAGCTGTAGCTGACGTCAAAGGTTCTGCTGCCTGATCCGTTCAGCATGATATCCATCGCCTCTTTTGGAATATCGGACAAAGGGGTGTCGAGGGTGAAACCGAACTCTCTGGCGATTGCCCTCATAACCTGCCAGTGGTTTCTCTTTCCGGATTTGCCGAATGGATCGAGACCGCCGTCGTTGAGTGAGAGCGAGGGATCGGGGACCATCAGTTCTCCTGAAAGCTGCATGAGTTCTCCGAGGCCGTTGCACTCGGGGCATGCCCCATAGGGCGAGTTGAAGCTGAAATGGTTCGGAGCAAGCGTATCAATCGGTACGGAGCCGTCCGAATAGGCATAGCGTGTGCTGAAGTTCAGTTCGTTCAGCTCGCATTCAAACGGGTCACAGATAACCGATGACTTGTGTTCAGACATGCCGACGGCAAGGCTGACCGCCTGTTTCAGACGATCCCCGCATTCCGGACCGACAACGAAACGGTCGACAACCAGCTCGATCGA
>Ga0268284_1000795_pt1 | contig 18760 bp, 18 predicted proteins | sample saktaG_14_FD_190137 | JGI IMG/M metagenome (GOLD analysis project Ga0268284, IMG submission 190137) | Saline water microbial communities from Sakinaw Lake, British Columbia, Canada - sak_2013_06_06_40m | ecosystem: Environmental > Aquatic > Non-marine Saline and Alkaline > Saline ...
CTTACCTTTCCTGCGTGGTTATGGGTTTACTCCCCCCAACCAAGTGGAATATTTTGAAGTCAATCTTGAGCAGCTTGCTGATTTCGCCGCAAATGCCGAAATCACCCCCGAAACGCTTATGGATGCCAGATTGGTACGAAACTTGCGCATGCCTGTTGCAATTCTTGGGAAAGGCGAGATCAAGAATCCTCTTAATGTACGAGTTCATCGTATCACCAAAAGCGCTCGCGAAAAGATCGAAGCTGCGGGCGGTAGCGTAGAGATAATTGCCTAAGCTTTCAGTACTAGGAGAGATATGAAATCCACTTTTTCTGCGTGGCGCTATCTTTGGAAATCGGAAGATATCCGGAAGAAACTACTATTTACATTAGGTATATTGGTCATATATCGGCTCGCAGCCAATGTTCCAGTTCCTGGAATAAATACCGACGCATTGGTAAACCTTCGTGCAAATATGGGAGCATCCGGAACCTTCTTTGATTTCCTTGATCTGCTTTCAGGTGGAACGGTTTCCAGTTTTTCATTGTTATCCATGGGCGTTTATCCATATATCACAGCCCAGATCATCCTGCAATTATTGGTACCGATCATACCTGCCTTGCAACGCCGCATGGAAGATGATCCTCGTGATGGCCGTAAGTGGATGGAAAAATGGACCTACTACCTGGCCGTGCCTATGGCAGCTCTATCCGCCATCGGTCAGATCAATATTTTCAATTCCATATCCATCCAGGGTGGTGGTGCTCCGATCCTGAATTTTGGATTTTCTTCTGGTTTAATCCTGGCTTCAACCGCCATGTTATTGAGTATGATCGCAGGTACAATGTTTGCGATCTGGTTGGGAGAATTAATATCTGAATACGGCATCAGACAACAGGGTCTATCGTTGATCATTTTTGCAGGTATTGTGGCAAAAATGCCTAGTAATTTCAGATCCATTCTCCTTGATGAACAAAATCGAGTGTTCATGGTTTTCTTCACAATTATCTTGATCATTCTAACGATCTTCGCAATTGTGTATGTTCAGCAGGGTCGTCGAAATGTTCCGGTCATGTATCCAGGCCGAAGAATGGGTAATCGTATGTCCATGCCGGTTAAAGGAACACTTCCTTTGATGGTTAATATGTCAGGCATGATCCCGCTTATTTTTTCAAGTGCTTTCCTGCAATTTCCTGCGATCATCGCCAGTTATTTTGCCAGTTCTAAAATTGAATGGGTGGCGAACTTTGCCGCTAAGACTAGCGAAGTATTTGGTGGAGGTTCCTGGGTTTATTGGCTATTGTATTTCTTGATGGTGGTTGGGTTTACCTTCTTTTATACCGATGTCCTTTTTGCGCAACAGAATTACGGAGATAACCTGAAAAAAATGGGTGCTCAGATCCCGGGAATTAACCGCGGCGCTCCTACTCAGAAATACCTCACCAAAGTTCAACGCCGGATCACACTCCCCGGAGCTTTGTTCCTCGGTTTGGTAGCTATCCTGCCTTTCCTGGTGCAGCTATTTCTACCTCTTGGCAACAGGTCATCAGGTCTGTTCCTGGTTTCGTCGGCAGGTTTATTGATCGTCGTAGGAGTTGTGCGCGATGTGTTCCTGAACATCGAAGCTGAACTCCAATTACACGGATACGAAGATTCGCTCCTGGTGCGCTAAAAGGTGTAACTTGCCTACCTACATCGTTCTTATTGGCCCTCCCGGTGTCGGAAAAGGGACACAGGCAAAGATAGTTGCGGAAAAAACAGGTTTGGCGCACATATCTTCTGGAGATATTTTCCGTGAGAACATTAAGAACCAAACCGAAATGGGTTTGTTGGCACAATCTTATATTAACAAAGGTGAGTTGGTACCAGATAGCGTGACTATTACGATGATTCAGGAACGATTAAAAAATGCTGATTGTGCCAACGGGGCATTGTTGGATGGTTTTCCCCGTACACCAACCCAGGCAAAAGAACTTGATGAGATACTCGCTCAATTTAATGGGAAAGTGAACTATGTACCCAGTATCTCAGCCTCAAGTGATATTTTGATCGATCGATTATGTGGAAGAATCACTTGCCGAGCGAACGGACATGTATTTCATAGCAAGAATAACCCGCCTAAAGTTGCTGGAAAATGTGATTTTGATGGTTCTGAACTTTATGTGCGTGATGATGATAAGTATGAAACAATTAAACACCGGATCGAGGTTTATACTGAACAAACCTCTATTTTGATTGATCATTATCGAAACCGCGGCCTCCTGGTTGAGATTGACGGAGCAAAACCGATCGTAGAAGTAACACGTGATCTATTGGTTGCTTTAGGTTATAAACCGGAATGAACTGGGCTGGACAGGCAATAATAAAAAGCACAGCGGAGATCTTGCTGATGCGTGAAGCCGGGCGAATTAATGCAAGTGCTTTGGCTGCAGTAAAAGAACTTTTACAACCTGGTGTTACTACCGCAGACCTCAACGCGGCTGCTGAGGAAACCTTGCGGAAACATGGTGCTTATTCACCTTTCAAAAACTATGGTCAACCACCTTACCCGGCCTCCATCACGGTGAGTATTAATGAACAACTGGTTCATGGAATTCCGGGAAAGAGGAAGTTGAAAGAAGGTGAAATTGTCTCTGTGGATTGTGGAGCCGTTTTTGAAGGATACGTCGGCGATGCAGCATTCACTGCTGGCGTTGGTGAAATTTCGGCAATTGCACAAGCTCTTATCGAGACAACTGAAAAAGCGCTTTATGTTGGCATCAATCAGATGCGCAACGGAAATTACACGGGAGATATTTCCGCAGCCATTCAGAAATTTGTGGAAGGTAAGGGATATCAAGTCACCCGTGAATACACCGGACACGGTGTTGGAAGGCAGATGCATGAAGGGCCACAGGTTCCAAATTATGGAAGACCGGGAACAGGAATCCTTCTGCAACCAGGAATGACCATAGCCCTGGAACCAATGGTATTGGTAGGTACACACAGGACACGCATCCTGTCTGACCAGTGGACAGTAGTGTCTACAGACGGATCATTGACGGCCCATTTTGAGCATTCGGTAGCCGTTACCGAAGGAGAACCTCTAATCCTGACAGTCCTTTGATCCGGTCTAAGGAAACTGAAATCTGGACGGAAGTTTGAAAAGATAGTATAATCTTACGTTTGGCATGGAAGCCATGCGATTTGGTTAAGGAGTTGTGCAATTATGAAAGTATCTCCATCAATACGTAAACGTTGTGCGAAATGCAAGGTCGTTAAGCGCAAGGGCACGTTGTTTATCATCTGCGAAAATCCGAAACATAAACAGCGACAAGGATAAGTTAAATTATGGCGAGAATTGAAGGTATTGATCTTCCGCGTAACAAGCGGGTCGAAATTGGATTGACTTATATTTTTGGTGTTGGTTCTACACGAGCCAAGGAATTGCTTTCGGCTACCTCGGTAAATCCTGATACCCGTATCAAGGATTTGACTGAAGCTGAAGTATCTGCCATTCGCGAATACATTTCCAAGAACTGGAAAGTAGAAGGTGATCTGCGCCGGTCTGAGCAATTGAACATCAAACGCTTGATTGAAATCGGTTGCTATCGCGGTTTACGGCATCGTCGTGGTTTGCCTGTAAGGGGACAGCGCACTCGTACGAACGCGCGCACCCGTAAGGGTACTAAAAAGACGGTTGCTGGTCGTGGCCGACGTCGTGGCGGCAAGTAAATTAGTCGCTAGTCTGTTAAGAGATTTAGAGAGGTATTATGGCTCAAAATGTTCGTTCAATGCGTCGTGGCGGTGCAAAGAAAGTGAAGCGTTCCCTGTCTACCGGACAGGTGCATATTTATGCTACATTTAACAATACCATTGTCACTATTTCGGATACCGACGGAAATACCCTGACCTGGGGAAGCGGTGGATCGGCAGGCTTCAAGGGTTCTCGCAAGAGTACTCCATTTGCTGGTCGTCTGGCTACCGAACAAGCTATCAAAGCCGCACAGGCTATGGGCATTCAGGAAGTAGATCTTTTTGTGAAGGGACCTGGACCGGGTCGCGAGTCAGCCATCCGGGCAGTTCAATCTATGGGCATTAAAGTGCGCTCAATAGCTGATCTGACACCTGTTCCCCATAATGGCTGCCGTCCTCCGAAAAAACGTCGCGTTTAGTCAGGTTGAGAGAGGTTAGAACAATATGGCAAGATATATTGGTCCGGTTTGTAAACTATGCCGGCGTGAAGGTGAGAAATTATTTCTAAAGGGAGAACGTTGTTTTTCTCCAAAATGTGCTTTTGATCGACGTCCCTATGCACCTGGTGCACATGGAAAATCCATGCAAGGTGGTGGAGGAAAGCGTCGTGGTGGCACAGGTCGCGAATCGGATTATGCTCGTCAATTGCGTGCCAAACAGAAAGCCCGACGTGTTTATGGTGTTCTGGAGCGACAATTCCGCCGCTACTTTGGCATTGCTTCACGTCAACGAGGTTTAACAGGTTTGGGTCTTCTGCAAACGCTCGAGTCACGTTTGGATAATGTCGTCTACAGAATGGGTTTTGCCAGTAGTCGATCCCAAGCCAGGTTGTTGGTCAGCCATGGGCATTTCACAGTAAATGGCCGTCGGACAGATATTCCATCAATGCTTATGGGAACTGGTGACATAATCGCTGTTCGCGAAGGGTCACTTGACACTACGTTTTTCAAGGAACTTCCGGCATTTGCTGAGGCTCGCAATACCCCGATGTGGGTGAGCCGAGACTTGAAAAATCTATCCGGCAGCGTTTTACGTTTACCAGAACGCGCTGAAATCGATGCAAACCTGGATGAGCAGTTGATCGTAGAGTACTACTCACGATAGCCGGGATATTGGTCAATTAGCGTAGAAGGGTGTGCAAGAACGCACCAGGGAGAGGTGAATCGTGACGGGTTTAAGTAACATGGTTATGCCAAAAATTGAGCGGGATGCTGAAGCTCGCAATTACGGCAAATTTGTGATCAGCCCGCTGGAACAGGGTTATGGAATGACCCTCGGGAACGCGATGCGACGGGTACTGCTGTCTTCATTGGAAGGCTTTGCTGTAACTTCCATTCGCATATCTGACGTACTGCATGAATTTAGTGACATTCCAGACGTTCGAGAAGACGTGCTGCTGGTAATGCTGCAGATCAAGCAATTGCGCCTTGTTTTACACGATGTTGAAACGACTCGCATGCACCTTGAAGTGCGTGGGGAAGGCATTGTAACTGCTGCAGATATTATCACACCGCCTGAGGTTGAGATCATCAACCCCGATCTGTATCTATTCACAGCGGATAGCTCCAAGACTCGCCTAGATATTGAGTTTACTGTTGAGCGCGGTCGTGGTTATTCCCCTGCTAATGAGCGTGGAGGGCACCTGCCTATAGGTGAACTTCCAGTGGATGCCATCTTTGGACCTATAAAAAAGGTTAACTGGGAATTACAGTCAGCGCGTGTTGGTCAGAGCACTAACTTTGACAAATTAATCCTTGAGATTTGGACCGATGGGACCATTTCACCCGAAAAAGCGATGAGCTCAAGTGCCAAGATTTTAATTGAGCATTTGCGTTTTATTGCTGGAGTAAGTGAAGAATCACTGACAATCGCCATTGAAAAGGAAGTTACCAGCTCTGGTTTAACCAGTGAGGTGGCAGAAACACCTGTTGAATCTCTGGATCTTTCGGTGCGAGTTTTCAATTCACTTAAACGCACAGGGATTACCACAGTTGGTGATGTATTGGATCTGCTCGAAAAAGGTGATCAAGCCGTCATGTCTATTCGAAATTTTGGTGAGAAGAGCCTGGATGAACTTCGCCTGAGAATGATCGAAAAAGGCTATATGAAAGATGAAACCCAGAAAGAGTTGGAGTAGTTACAAATGCGACACCAAGTAGCAGGAAAAAAACTAAATCGTAGCAAGGGTGCGCGTAACGCCCTGCGCCGTACTTTGATCAAGCAATTGTTCACTCATGAACGCATCCAGACGACTGAAGCAAAAGCCGCCGCGATTCGTGGAGAAGCAGAAAAAATGATCACAACGGCCCGTAATTCCATTGAAAAGACCGAAGCAGAGAAAGTAGCTGCCCGACGTTTGATCGCAGCAAAGTTAAGCGATCATGCCGTTGTCAATAAACTTTTTGATGAAATTGCCCCTCGTTTTGTCGGCCGTCCGGGTGGTTATACCCGAGTTTTGAAATTGGGACCACGCCTGGGTGATGCAGCCAATATGGTGCTGCTTGAGCTTGTGGAAGAATAGATGTTTTCACGACCATTCGGTCGTATGATAAGACGGTGAGAGCCGTCAGTTCAAATGGTACGTTACCAGATTATCTTAACTTACGATGGCACAGAATTTGTCGGCAGCCAACGGCAGGCGAAATCCCGGACTGTTCAATGTGAGCTTGAAAAAGCTCTCGGAAAATTGAACTGGAATGGAAAATCTGTCCTGATGGCTGGTCGGACGGATAGTGGTGTTCATGCCAGCGGACAAGTGGCAGCCTTTGACCTGGATTGGAAGCATTCGCTTGTAGATCTTGGAAATGCGTTGAATGCCTCTCTTCCCATGGATATGGCTGTCAGCCAAGTTCAAAAAGCCGCAGATGATTTTCATCCGCGTTTTGATGCAAATTGGCGTCGATACAGATACAAATTATTCTGTCAGTCTGGTCGAGCTCCACTTCGAGAACGCTATGCCTGGCGGGTTTGGCCTGTGGTGAACGATTTGCATGCGCTTGCTGAGATTTGGCCTGGAACACATGATTTTGCAGGGTTTGGAACCCCGCCAAAACCAGGCAACAGCACTGAGCGAACCGTACTGGATGCAAAATGGCAATTGGTCGGCGACGAATGGCAATTTGAAATTACTGCCAATGCCTTTCTGTACCACATGGTTCGCAAGATCGTTCATGCCCAAGTGGCTGTCGGCCAGGGCAGGATTAAACTAGAAGACCTGATCCAGGCAATTGACCACCAGTCTGATTTGCCATCAGGTTTGGCTCCGGCACATGGATTGACACTTGTTGAAGTAGGTTATGATGTTCTGGAATGAATAGTCTGAAATTGGAGAGACACTGTGTATAAATCGTATTATCCTAAGGCTTCTGAAATAGATCGAGAATGGGTATTGTTTGATGCCAAAGGCCAGAATTTGGGCCGCCTGGCAACCCAGATAGCAGCGATCTTGCTCGGCAAGCACAAACCAACGTTTACACCGGGTGTGGAAATGGGAGATTTTGTAGTAGTTATCAACGCCGCAAATATCACCGTTACCGGTAACAAATTGGACGACAAGATGTACCACCATCACTCTGGTTACCCGGGCGGATTAAAATCGGTAAGTCTGCGCGATCAATTAAATAAACATCCGGACCGTGTTATCAATTCGGCGGTTTGGGGTATGTTACCGCATAACAAAATGGGTAAGCATCTTCTTAAGAAACTTAAAATCTATGCCGGTGCAGAGCACCCACATGGTACGCAAAACCTTAAACAGGTTAATTAGCAAGTAGTGGAGCAGGAAGGAACTTATGACTGTTCAATATTTTGAAGGCGTTGGACGCCGAAAACAAAGCATTGCCCGAGTCCGTTTGATGAGCGGATCCGGAAACTTTATTGTAAATGATAAAAATGCCCAAGATTTTTTTACAAGACTTGGCGACTATGAGTCCATTCTAGCCCCACTTGTGGCAGCTGGTGAAGACTTGAAGTCATATGATATTTCCGTCAAGATAAAAGGCGGAGGTGTTACAGGAATGACCGATTCAGTTGTTTTGGGATTGGCACGTGCTTTGACTAAGGCAAATCCGGATTTGAAAATGGCAATGCGAAAGGGCGGATTTCTCACCCGTGACCCCCGTGTCAAGGAACGTAAGAAACCAGGCTTGAAGAAAGCCCGAAAAGCACCTACGTATACCAAGCGTTAATATTGTATTCACGGGCAGAGAATGCCCTTTACACAACTACAACCGCAGAGCGCGGAGTATAAGGAAATATTTTTCTGCGTACTCTGTAAGCTCTGCGGTGCGTTTAAGGAGATGGTATGGCCGGTATTACGATCCTTGGTCTCGGACCAGGTAACCCATCCCAGATAACAAGAGAAGCCTGGGAAGTAATAACCAGCGCGGAGGAGATCTGGCTTAGAACAAGACAGCATCCGACGGTTGCAGCCTTTCCAGCAACTTTACGTCTGGAGTCCTTTGATGATTTGTATGAAGTCGGTGAGTCGTTTGAGGCTGTATATGCAAGTATTGTCAATAAAATTCTGGAGTTGGGAACAAGAGAGCAAGGCGTTATCTACGCTGTACCAGGCGATCCATTTATTGCAGAAACGACCGGACCAGAAATAACCCGAAGAGCTCGATTGAAAGGAATAGAACTGCGCATAATCAATGGAGTTTCGTTTATAGAACCTGCTTTTTCTGCTTTGGGTTTGGATCCATTTCCACAGATCACATTGGTGGATGCTCTTGAACTAAGCCAGCGCCATTTACCTCCATTTCCTGTTGATAAACCTGTTTTAGTCGCCCAAATCTATTCCCGCCTAGTTGCTGCTGAAGTCAAGGCAACTCTCAATAGTATATATCCGGATGAGCATAAGGTGACTTTAGTCCATGCAGCCGGTGATGAGGCTGAAATGCTGGAGGAATTATCTCTTTATGAGATCGACAGAAGTGATCACATTGGCTTATTAACAATTCTCTATATTCCTCCAATGGAGCAAGGTACTTCTTTTGAAGCTTTCCAGGAAGTAGTTGCTGTTCTGCGTGCACCGGATGGTTGCCCATGGGATCAGGAGCAGACCCACCAAACTCTTCGTCCCCACCTTCTGGAGGAAGCTTATGAAACACTGGCGGCACTTGATTCTAAAGACCCAAAACAGATGGCAGAAGAGTTTGGTGACTTATTATTGCAAATTGTTTTAAATGCCCAGATCGGCAGTGAAGAAGGTGGATTCTCTATGTTGGATGTTCTTAAAGGTATATACGATAAGATCATCCGTCGTCATCCACATGTTTTTGGGGATGTAGAGATCGATGGGGTAGAGAATGTGCTTGGGAATTGGGAAAAACTAAAAGCAGATGAACGAAAATCCAATGGTGAATCCGCTAAGGGTATATTGGGAGGCGTGCCTCTGGCTTTGCCGGCTCTCATTCAAGCCCAGGATTACCAGGATCGTGCTGCCCGGGTTGGGTTTGACTGGCCTACTATCGAAGGTGTGTTGGAGAAGATCGTGGAGGAGATTGGGGAGATCCAACGGGCTGAAAACCCAGCCGATCTGACCGATGAGATTGGTGATCTATTTTTTGCATTGGTTAACCTGGCGCGCTGGAAAGATGTGGATGCTGAATCAGCTCTGCGTAGCACCAATATAAAATTTAAGCAACGCTTTGCTCATATTGAGCAGGTCGCCCAAAAACAAAATCGCAAAGTCTCTGATCTTTCACTGGATGAAATGGAAGCTGCGTGGCAGGAAGCCAAAGACTTCGAGAGAACAACTCCTTTGAATTGATGTTGTAAACTATTAGAAAAAATCACCTGGTAATTTACTTTTGGTATCAGCTAATTAGTAGAACTTAACTGCTTAGATAATTAATTTTTACATTCCAAGAGCATAAACCAGGAAGGCATAGATATCCGAATATTCCTCGATCCAGATGGAGGTAGGCTTACCCATGCCATGTCCTGCGCGGATTTGCACCCGGATAAGTGTGGGAGCTTCACCAGCCTGGCACGCTTGCAAAGTTGCCGTGAATTTGAAGGAGTGCCCGGGAACGACACGGTCATCATGGTCTGCTGTTGTTACCAGTGTGGCAGGGTATTTGGTGCCGGGTTTCAAGTTATGAAGAGGCGAATAAGCTACCAGGGTTTTGAATTGTTCCGGGTCATCGGCAGAACCATAATCACTGACCCAGGCCCAGCCGATGGTGAATTTATGGAAACGCAGCATATCCATTACCCCTACGGCAGGAAGGGCAGCTCCAAATAGGTCTGGACGCTGAGTCATGCAGGCTCCCACTAATAGACCACCATTGGAACGACCCTCTATGGCTAAACGTGGTGTACTTGTGATCTTTTCCTGTATCAACCATTCTGCACAGGCGATAAAATCATCAAATACATTTTGCTTGTTATCCAACATGCCTGCCTGGTGCCAATCTTCACCATATTCGCTGCCACCACGCAAGTTGCCGATCGCCAGAACACCTCCCATCTCCATCCACACCAGGCGGTGTATTGCGAATGATGGTGTCTGGGCCAGATTGAAACCACCATATCCATATAGAATAGTTGGATTGCTCCCGTTCTTTTGTAAGTCTTTTTTATGGACAAGGAACATAGGTATTCGTGTACCATCCTTGCTCGTGACAAATACCTGATTGGTTTCATATTTTGAAAGATCAAATTTAATGGGGGGTTGGAAGATCACCTGGCTATTACCACTCATAAAATCATACCTGAAGATGGTTAATGGATGGATAAATGAGTGAAAGGCATAAAACATTTCGATGTCTTCGCGCTCGCCGTGCAAGCTGGGTGCATAAGCTACCATGACTGACCCAAGAGTTGGCAGTCTAACATCGCCGGCTGGGCGACCATCCAAGTGGAACAACTTAATGATATCGTGTGCATCTTGCATATAAATGATGACAAATTGATCGTTGATAATCTGGGCTGATTGCAGGACGGATTCGTTTTCAGAGATCAGGGTTTTCCAGTTCTTTTTTTCCGGGTTTGTTGATTCGATCGCGATAATACGGCTGCGTGGTGCATCCATGTTGGTCATGAAGTAGAATAGGGAACCATCATTTCCAATAAAAGTATACGTAGCGTCAAGTTCTGGCAGGAGCTCCATCACGGGCGAATTACCTGCCAGGTCTTTATAAAATAGCCGGTTGCGTGAATCAGTTCCCTGGGATACATAGATCAGCAAGTATTGACCATCGTCACTCAGATCAGTTCCAAACCCCCACTCAGGGTGATCGGGGCGTTCATAGACAAGCTGATCTTCCGATTGTGAGGTCCCTATGCGATGAAAGAATAATTTCTGGTTATAGTTGGCTTCCTGGTATGTTTCCCCTTCAGCAGGGATGGGGAAGGGAGCATAGAAAAAACCGGTATTATCTTTAACCCAGGTAGCACCTGAAAACTTGCTCCATTCCAGAGATTCGGGGAGATCCTGACTATTATCCACACTGCGGATATACCATGTCTGCCAATCCGACCCGCTGGATGAGATGGCATAAGCCAGCCATTTTCCATCCGGACTGATGGACCAATTGTTGAGTGCTGACGTTCCATCTGTGGAGAGAGTGTTTGGGTCGAGAAGTATGCGTGGTTTTTCCGGTAGCGATTCATAAACGTATAGAACATCCTGGTTTTGCAATCCACTATTTAGAAATTGGAAATAACGACCACCTTTTTTGTATGGGGAAGAAGCTTTTTTAAAATCCCAAAGCCGGGTCAATTTTTCACGGATGCTAGCCCTGGTGGGGATTTTTTCAAGAAATGAAAAGGTCAACTCATTTTGTTGGCGGATCCATTCGTGTGTATTTGGGGAATCAACATCTTCCAACCATCGGTATGGATCAGTTATCTGGCTCCCATGGTAATTGTCGATTTGATCACCTCGATTGGTGGTTGGGTATTTTAATTTTGTCATGATCTGCTCCTGATGTAATTAAAGTATCTTAAGGACTTCTTTAATCCCAAGGACTCCATTGAAAATTTATCCTTGCAATAGTAGTTTAATGAGACGGAAAATTAATTTCAGGTGGTTATGATTATAGAGTTTTATCGGGGTTAGTCAAGCGTTATTAAATTCTGATATTACTAAGGATACCCATCGGTACTAGTTATTGATTATTGATCAATATCGGTGCGAATCCCTTGTATTGACTTTGTATCTATGTTAGAATAAAAAAAGTTGCCCAACATGCAGGGGGATTATTTATAAAAACGGCATATATGGCGGCTACAAATGTTCTAAAATTGGAGAAAATTATGCGTTGCCCTTATTGTCATAATAATAATTCCAAAGTTCTGGATACTACTCATGACAGTCATGGTGGCATACGTCGCCGTCGGGAGTGTTTGGAGTGCGGGCAGCGTTTTAGCAGCCAGGAGAGGCCAATTATGGCAACTCCTCTTATCGTTAAATTGGATGGCTCTCGTGAGGAATTTGACCGCGAGAAATTGGCACGCGGTATTCGGATTTCGTGCGCCAAGCGCCCAGTCTCGGCTGCTGATATCGACCGTCTTATTGGTACAGTTGAAGCTGATTTACAAAAAATGGGGAAATCAGAGATTTCTTCGCGTGTCGTGGGCGACCGGGTCATGTATTATTTAAAAGAGTTGGATCAGATTGCTTATATTCGATATGCGATCGTGTATCTGCGCCTGGATGACCTGCAATCCCTCCGAAGCGAAATTGATCAGCTATTAGAACTATAAGGGAGAACAAATAATGGTAACCAAAGCTGCTTCTGTTAAGGAAGATTTATATTCTACTCCCCCCATCCCGGAAGATTTGCTGGCTGTTGATTTGACAGAGAATGCCCGCCAGGTTTTGGTTCGCCGTTATGTCCGTCGAGGCAGCGACGGCTCACCTGCGGAAACCCCGGAGGAGATGTTTTGGAGGGTTTCCTACCATGTTGCCAGTGTTGAAAAAATGTGGGGAAATGATGTGATGACCCACGCCAAAGAATTCTATAATCTTTTGATCAGTAAAAAATTCTTCCCAAATTCACCAACTTTCACCGGTGCAGGAACACCATTGGGGCAATTGGCGGCTTGTTTTGTGTTGCCAATATCAGATGATATGGGGCGTGACCAGGCTGGTATTTTTCAAACCTTGCGGGATGCAGCTCTCATTCAGCAGACTGGTGGCGGAAATGGGTTTTCATTTTCCCGCCTCCGCCCAAAAGGCTCCCATGTAAAATCTTCAGCCGGTCATGCAACTGGTCCGGTTGGTTTTTTGCGAGTTTATGATCATGCCTTTGGTGAGGTTGCTCAAGGGGGAACCCGGCGCGGTGCAAATATGGGTGTGTTACGCATTGACCACCCGGATGTGGATGAATTTATTACCTGCAAGACCGATGAAAATGCCATAACTAATTTTAATATCTCAGTAGGGATTACTGATGCTTTTATGCAGGCAGTCAAGGAAGATGCAGAGTGGGAATTGTGCTTTCCTGATGTTAATTCACCTGGATACCGTGGATTCAGCGGGACACCTGAACAGGCGAAGGAAAAAGGAATCCCTTTGCGAACATACAAGAAAGTTCGTGCCCGTGATCTATTTGACAAAATTGTCAAGCAGGCGCATTATAATGGCGAGCCGGGTGTCCTCTTTCTGGATGCTGCCAACCGCTCCAATCCCGTCCCCCAGTTATATCCACTTGAAGCGACCAATCCTTGTGGCGAGCAGTGGTTGGGACCATATGAAAATTGTTGCCTTGGATCTGTAAATCTGGCGGAACATTGTTCTTCGAATGGGTCTGTAGATTGGGATGGATTGCGCCAGAGTGTTGAGCTTTCGGTTCGATTCCTGGATAATGTTGTCGATGCCAATGCTTATGTACCGGCTGTCCCGCAGCTTAAAGAAGCTGCGCACCGCGCCCGCCGCATTGGTCTGGGAATTATGGGGCTTGCAGATCTTATGTATCATACCGGAACTCGTTATGGCTCTGAAATTGGGCAAAGTTTTGGCAGCCAGGTTATGGAATTTGTTCGATATCATGCCATGAAAACCAGCATCGCTTTAGCTGAAGAGCGAGGACCTTTCCCGGCTATTCAAGGAAGTATCTACGATCCAGATATATCCTGGCAACCCCCTCAAGCTATAATTCCAACGCAAGAAAAGTGGGGACGACCGAAAATAGATTGGAATGAAATCATCAGTGAGCTGACGAAACATGGAATACGCAATGCTGCCCAGACGACAGTTGCTCCAACTGGTACGATAGCGACTGTGGCTGGCTGTGAAGGATATGGCTGTGAACCGGTTTTTGCATTGGCGTATGTTCGCCATGTAAATGATAATGGCAAAGACCTGCAATTGACTTATGCCAGTCCTCGCTTCGAAAAAGCGCTAACAGAAGCTGGGATTGATGTTGAAACCAGGCAGGCGATCATAGAGGAGGTAATGCAGCATGGCACTTGTCAGGAAATATTGAATGTTCCTGAAGTGATTCGCAATACATTTGTGGTTTCTTCAGATATTACAGCGGAGGAACATGTTCGTATGCAGGCTGCTTTGCAAGCTTTTGTGGATAATTCATTATCAAAAACAGTGAACTTTTCTGAAAATGCATCCGTGGAAGATGTTGCCAATGTATATATGCTGGCTTGGGAGTTGGGCTGCAAAGGGATCACAGTTTATATAACTGGATCTCGCGATAAAGTTGTCCTGGAGACCAGGGCTACCGCTCAAAAAAAGGAAAGCGTACCTTACGTACAAAATTTTAAACCAGATTCTAACATCGACCCTGCGCATGATATTTCCAGAGATGAAATCGCTACCCAATTGGCGGGTTGGGTTGCAACCAAGAAGCCACGCCCACGTGAACTGATTGGACGAACTTTTAGTGTTGAAACACCTTTAGGAAAGGCTTTTATCACAGTTAACCAAAATGGCGGAGATCACCCATTTGAGGTATTCATTAATACAGCAAAAGCTGGATCTGAAACCGCGGCAGTATCAGAGGCTATCGGTCGCCTTATTTCATATATCCTTCGATTGGCTTCTCCAATACCTCCAAGGGACAGATTATCAGAGATTGTCAATCAACTTGGCGGGATCGGTGGCGGTCGCTCTTTGGGTTTTGGCCCACACAGGGTGCGTTCTTTACCGGATGGTGTTGGTCAGGTATTGAACGAATATTTGAAAGGTGAAACAGATCCTGCGATAATGGAAAAAAAGATCTCAGGAAATGGTCATTTCGGAGAACCACAAGCGGAACAAGACTTAAATTTCTCCCCACTTAAAATGGGAGACTTATGCCCTGAGTGTGGTGAGGCTACCATGGTCAGCGAGGAAGGCTGCCGTAAATGCTATACATGTGGCTTCAGTGAGTGCTAGGACCTCGCTAAAACAAAAACCCGAATAAATTATCTCTTCGCAGGAGGACCTGTAATGTCACTGAAGAAGATTGTAATCCTGACAGATAGTTCGGCTAATATCCCCGCTAATTTACAGAGTCAACTAAATATTGTGGTTATCCCACTCTGGTTGCTGTGGGATGGTGAGAGCTTGCGGGATGGAGTCGATATCCATCCCGATGCTTTTTACGACAGGTTAAGCGGTTCAAAAACCCTGCCTACATCTTCGCAGCCGTCCTCCCAGGAATTTAAGACCTTATTCCAACAGGTAGGAAAAGGTGCCGATGCAATTGTTGCTGTTTTGGTCTCATCAAGGATCAGCGGTACCATAGCAAGTGCAAAGGCTGCTGCGGATGAACTTCCCGAATTGGATATCCGTATCGTTGATACACTGACATGTGCCATGGGTTTGGGTTTGATCGTGTTGGCAGCAGCGCGGGCTGCATTGGAAGGTAGATCTGTAGATGAAATTGTGGCTTTAACTGAACAAATGCGAGAGAGCGTTTACACAATCTTTGCGGTGGATACACTGGAATATCTCTTCAAAGGCGGACGCATCACCGGAGGTAAGCATTTATTGGGAACTGCGCTAAATATCAAGCCGATCTTGCATTTTCATGAAGGACTGATCAAACCTCTTACCCAGGCTCGTTCGAAGAAGAAAGCGTTGGCTCAATTGTTGGATATTATAGAGGAGCGTTTAGGTGGTAACCAGATGGTTGAAGCTGCGGTAATGGATGTGGATGCTGGTGAAGAAGCTGACCAGGTTTCCGAGTTGATACGTGTCAGATTCAACCCCAGGCGATTGGAACGCGCCGGTGTAAGCCCTGTTGTGGGTACGCATGTCGGTCCTGGCACAGTGGGTATCTCATTTTTCCCGGTGGTAAAAATTTAAAGAGATTTGCAATCGTTTTAAATAACTGATCCTAGTTTCTAATGAATTCAAAAGTTTGACCAAATTGAACAATTATTGGGATCAATAATTAAGACAATGCAGAACCTAAATTCAAAATCAACAGAACTTATTCTTATTGCAATTTTATTGCTCGCCTTTTTATTTACTGCGTTGTCAATTCGCGACTATGGAGCAAGCTTTGACGAACCATTGATATATGATTATGCGAGTTCCATACCTAACATATACAAAAGAGCATTATTTTCACAATCAAATTTTGACTTCACAAATATTGGTGATTTAGGTTTCTATGGGACCGGATATTTCATTATAGGAGAACTTGCTCAAAGAGCATTAGGGATATTTATTCAGACTTTAGATGTATACGATAGATGGCACTTAATTAATTTTTCTGTTTTTCTATCCAGTGTATGGGTCTTATATTGGTTATGTGTAAAATTCTCATCTAAGATTTCTGGTCTGATTGTTTCATTGCTCTATTTAACACAACCTCTTCTTTGGGGTCATGGAGTGATGAATCCTAAAGATACGCCTTTCGCAGCGTTCTTTCTATTTTCAGTAGCAGCAGGAGTAAAAATGGTGGATGAACTGAAAAATCCATCGTCAACAAAGTTTAAACTGAAATTAAAAAGTTTACAAACATACAATCGTTGGTACAGTTATGTAATAGCTTTTTTTAGTGGACTTGTAATATTGGACCGTTTTAGTAGGCACTTGATTGCATCCCCGCTTTTATATAAATTCTTTAGCGTAATAACTAATTTACCAGGTAGTTCACAAATTAAGAAATATATTTTATCAAAGGCACACAATTTTGACACATTACAAATTAATTTATATGTTAGTAAGTTTTTACAACAAATTAGTTTTTTTGAATCAATATTCATAATATTAGCTTTTCTGATACTGATTTTATGGCTCATCCATAAATTTTCTACCGCTCAGAGATGGATCTTAATTGCAGCCACATGTTTAGGATTTACAATTTCTATTAGATTTCTTGGTCCTGCTGCAGGAGCCCTGGTTCTTGTATATATGCTTATGCAAATCAATTCCAAAAAATTAATTCCCGATGCACTTCTTTACATTGTTGTTGTAATTTTTATAACATATTTGTCATGGCCATTCTTGTGGACAGATCCGATAGGCCAGTTTCTTGAAAGTTTAAAATTGATGGCACAATTTCCATGGCTTGGAGCCGTATTATTTGAAGGGAAAGAAGTTCTTGCCAATACCCTTCCCTGGTATTATCTTCCAAAACTTATTGGTATTCAATTAAGTATTCCTGTAATTATATTGGGATTAGTTGGCACTTTATATGCCATATTTTCTATCAAAAAAAATGATAATAAAAGTTTATTCGTTATAGCCTTAATTTGGTTTTATATACCACTATTAATTTGGATGATAATCAAGCCAAATACTTATGATAATTTTAGACAATTCCTTTTTCTCCTTCCCCCTTTCTTTCTATTTGTTTCAATAGGTGTATCCTTACTTTTCTCGAGGATGAAAAAAAAGAGTTTCAAGGTTCTCTTATCAGTGGTTCTTTTGATTCCGGGATTTATTGCAGGAATTTATCTTCATCCATATGAATATATTTACTATAATGGGTTAGTTGGATGGACATCAAATATTGATAACAGATATGAATCGGATTATTGGGCAACCAGTTTTTGTGAAGCTGGCCAATATTTGGATCCCTTAATTGAACATGATACCCAAATTGCATTTACGGATGGTATTCTTAGCCGTTTAACATTAAGATGTATAAGAAATTCTCCCGACGTTCTTATAGAACGAGAAGAAAATTCGAAAATTTATCCCACTTATAGTATAAATTGGACAAGGTATGGGGATGATAAAGATTATTTTCGTTGGATGAAGCCTATCAAAATCATTAAAATAGGTGCAACTGAATTAGTTGTGATTAAAAAAGTGCCGTAATTCGATTGAAAAGGATTCGATACTATTATGAATATATCTGTCATCTTGCCTGTATATAACGAAGAAAAAACGATCAACAAGGTAATAAGCACCTTGCTTGAAAAAGTGAATGATCTATTGGAAGTGATTGTTGTTAATGATGGTTCTACTGATTCCACGGGAGTGATCTGCCAGGAAGCACAAGCAAATAACCCCATTGTCCGTTATATTATGCTCCCAGAGAACAAAGGAAAGACAGCTGCGCTAAAGGAAGGAATAAAGAAATCAAGGGGGGATATTGTGATCGTGCAAGATGCGGATTTGGAATATGATCCATTTGAGATCAACGCAGTCGTTGATCCGATCCAGACGGGTGTAGCAGATGTTGTCCTGGGATCCCGATTCCTTGTGCGAAAAACTTCAAGATCTCTTTATTTCCGGCATTATATGGCAAACCGTTTTATCTCCTTTCTTTCAAATTTATTTACGGATCTCAATTTATCGGATGTAGAGACCTGCTATAAAGCTTTTCGGGGAGATATTATTCGTAATATGATCATTACTTCAAGACGGTTTGGCTTTGAAATTGAAGTGGTGGCTAAGATAGCAAAACTAAAATGCCGGGTATATGAAGTACCCATATCTTATTATGGTCGATCCTACGAAGAAGGGAAAAAGATCGGGTTGGGGGATGGTATTATGGCTCTATTCTATATATTTAAGTACAATCTTCTGACGTCCAAAAAAGCATCATTCCAAGACCATTTTTCGATCGAACGATCATAAGATTCCAATGGTTATCATTATATTACTGTGGATCTATCAGCTTTTGATAATCCT
>Ga0268284_1000796_pt1 | contig 18752 bp, 19 predicted proteins | sample saktaG_14_FD_190137 | JGI IMG/M metagenome (GOLD analysis project Ga0268284, IMG submission 190137) | Saline water microbial communities from Sakinaw Lake, British Columbia, Canada - sak_2013_06_06_40m | ecosystem: Environmental > Aquatic > Non-marine Saline and Alkaline > Saline ...
TGGACGGCTACGTCGGCACCTATTCCGCGTTGGTCTGGAATTTTCCAGAGCAACCGAAGCAGACGCTGGACTATGGATTCGTGGACAGTCTCCACGAAGTTCTCCGCGGCCGGAACGGCGAGAAGTTCTATGTGATCGCGCCGGTGGTGGCGATGGAGTTTGCCGAGGATGAGGTGACTCGCGGCGGCGCTACCTATGTGTTTCTCAAGGTGCCGCTTTCGGTCTTGCTGCGCTTGCTTCAGCGCACGGGCGAGGCCAAGACTCCGGCGCTCAAGCAACCGGGCAAGGAGGAGGACGTCAACGAGGTGATCGATTCCGTGGGCTTTGATTTCATCACGCAACCGCAGGTTGATTGCCTGGCGGTGAAACGCGAGGATGGCTTGCTGGTAGAGTATGCGGTTGAGATCACGAATTTCCGTTCTCAGACGCTGACGACAGAGCCGGAGGATTTTGCGAATTTCGAAACGCTGAGCATGGCGATGGTGGATCTGGATTACCATGGCAAGGACGCCGAGGACGAGAAGCCGGTGTTTTCACTGAGCCGGTGCTTCTGGGGTGATGAACTGCTGGCTGCGGCCGGTGGGTTGGAGAAGGCGAAGATGCTTTCCATCGCTATTCCCGAAGCGGATTTCACGGGCGAGCGAATGATGGTTATTCTCTGCGACCGCTATGGCAACGAGAAGAAGCTGGTTTACGCGAAGAATGACTTTGTGCCCACCGGCCGCGTGGCAAAAACCGCCAAAAAGAAGGGAAGCAAGAAATGAGTCTGCAATTCCGAATTTCCGAACAGATCCTGCGGGTGGATGACGGCCGTGATGCGACCGATGCCATTGTTCACCGCTACGACGCCTTCCTGAATCTGCTCTGTGAAGGCCGTTTCGAGTTCCAGCGGGACGCGATCCGCGAGATATGGCGCTTTCTGGTTTCCGACAAGTATCCGAACCTCGAACGATTGGCACTTGAGAATTGGGCTGACAATCCGATGATCCGTGCCCGCCACGATGACGATGTGGACCGGTATCTGGAACGCATGCCGCTGCGGGCTAAAAAGGCAGCCTCGCTCGACCTGGCGACGGGCGCGGGCAAGAGCTACGTGATGTATGCATTGGCGGTGTTCGCGCTGGCAGAGGGATTGGTGGATCGTGTGCTGGTGCTCTGCCCATCGCTGACCATCGAGGAGGGTTTGTTGGAAAAATTCAGGCGCTTCGTCGAAATTGCCGAGTTGGGAGCGATTCTCAAGGAAGTCGGCGCGTCCGTGCCGATTCCCGGTATCAAGCGGGGCAACGAGACAATTGATCCGGGTGATATTTGCGTGGAGAACATCCATGCGGTGTATGAAGCCACTGGTTCGTCAATCCGGGACAGCTTTCGCGGGCGCGGTGCGCGAACCTTGGTGTTAAACGATGAAGCGCATCACCTGTTCAGTCCCCCGGAGAAGGGACTCAAGAAGTGGATGGAGTTTCTGTTGGATCCGGAATTTGACATCCGTTATGTGGTGAACGTGACGGGCACCGCCTTCATCGGTAACGACTATTTTCCAGACGTTGTGCACCGCTACGGCCTCAAGCAGGCGATCGCGGACAAGGTGGTCAAAAAGCCTAACTACAAGCTGGAAGACTCGCTTGTCGAGCACACATGGGAGAAGACCTACGCGGTACATCAACGGAACCTGGATGACTATGGCGGCACGGTGAAGCCGATCAGCATCATTGTCACCCAGGAGATTGTGCGATGCGTTGAGGTGTGGGATGAGTTGGTGCGTTTCCTGATGGAGAAAGAGGGCCTGACCCGAGAGCAGGCGGAAGCCAAGACGATCTGGGTGACGTCTAGCGTGCCGACTACGGGCGACGCGAAAGCTCGGGTGGAGGCGATCATTCCCAAACAGGGCCGTGGCGGCGACGGGCCGGAAAAGCGGAGGCAGGAAAATCTGACCGCACTGAAATCCGTGGATGACGCCGCGAGCCCGGTGGAGTGGATCGTTTCCGTGTCGATGCTGACGGAAGGATGGGACGTGAAGAATGTTTTTCAGATCGTGCCGCATGAGTCGCGGGCATTCAATTCGCGGCTGCTTATTGCACAGGTGCTAGGGCGCGGCCTGCGCGTGCCGCCTGGCATGGACCAGCCGCTGGTGACAATCAACAACCACGAGGCGTGGAAGGGCGAGATAGGCCAACTGCTGGAGGATGTGTTAGAGATCGAGAACATGCTTTCGTGGGGATACGATCCGCGCCGCAGCCAGTATCTGTTTCCGCTGCACAATCTCCGCTACGAGGCGAAGCTCCAGACGGTGGAAAAGAAGCGGGAAAAGGCGCGCACGCCGGTGGTGAATTTCCATCCGCAGGAACGCCGCACGACGGAATGGAGCAGGTTTTCGATCACTGGCCACATGGCGGTGGAGGTGGATCATAAGGATATGCTGGAGCTAGAGGAAGCGGTGCGGTTGGTCCGGCTGTTCCTGCGCGAGAAAGACGAGCAAATCGGTAAGGTTTGGTCGCCGAAGAAGATCCGCGATTTCATCGTCTCCGGGCTGAAGAAGGCAGGGCAGGTCACCACGTTCGTGAGCAAGGAGAACCTGCTGCTACTCCAGCATTCCTTCAGTCCAATGTTCCGTGAGCTGGGCGGTGAGCATCCGCGTTTTATCCAACAGGCAAGGGAGATTGAAATGGTTGATCTAACCGGGATTGGCCGGCAGTCATTTTCCGAAAGCACACTCAAGGATAACGGGGGTGTTTTCTACGTGAAGGAGGAACCACCTCAACTAACCGGTGCCGAGGTCAGGCTGTGGGAACAATATCAGGAGGCGGTAAAGCTGGCAGAGACGAATTCACCGTTTGTCTCCGATGATGCGAGGTGCATCGCGGCGAGACTACATCAGATAGATTTGAAAGCCTACAAGACGCCGTGGAGTTTTCACTATTCCAGCCATGAGCCGGAGCGGAAGTTTTCGGACATGATTTTCCGGCACGCGGATTTGTTTGAGGCGTTTGTTAAAATGCCCGATCGGAACGGCTATCGACTGCCAATATCGTACAAGCCGTCAAAAACCGGACGCACGCACCCGAAGAGCGAGCATTTCCATCCCGACTACTTTCTGCGGATGGCAGAATCATACGAGATTCTGGTCGTTGAGGTTAAGCAGGATGGGGACGATTCCAACCGCAACCGCGCCAAACTCCGGGATGGGGAGAAGCATTTCGAGACACTGAATCAACGTTTGGAAGAAGCGTGTGAACAGTGGCGCTACCGATTTTATTTTCTATCGCCGGAGGACTTTAGTGCGTTCTTCAAGGTGGTGGGCGATGGGCGCCATGTGGGATGGCGTTCCAGCTTGATGCAGGAGCTGGTTTCCACCGATTCCAACGGCTGAACCATTTCGCTACCCCATCCGCATCCGCTCCAGTGCGGCGTCCAACTCGGATTTCCTGAACCTTACGGCGCGGCCGATTTTGAAATAGGGGATCATGCCGGCCATGCGCCAGCAGTAGAGGTTGCGTTTGCTGACCTGGAGGTAGATGCACGTTTCTTTTTCGGTCATCAGTGCGGCGGTGGTTTCGGTGCGCGGGCAATCAGTTGGCGTGTCCATGCCGGTGTTGGCCATGTCAACGGGTGGGGTGGCGACAAATGGCGACAACCAGTTAGCCACCGCGGTTCCAACTGGCCAAAATGGCCTAAAATACTGATGGCCAATAGCGGCCAATTCAGGCTATTATCGGCTGTAACATGCTAATAATGAAGGATTTACGACACACTCTTAATCAATTGGTCCTTGGTTCGAGTCCAAGCCGGGGTACCCCCTCTCAAACGCCTAACCCACAACGGGTTATGGATGCGAAAAGGGGGCAAGTTGACACCATTTCCAGCGCCATGGAAGCGCATGGCGACAAAATGGCGACAACTCACGCGGACCCCACTCAACTGGCCCCGCATCCTCCGGCCCCCAAGCGGGGCAAGCACGGCAAACCCGCCGCCGTGGCCAGATTCGGCTCGGCCAGCGTGCCGATTTACCGATGCACCTCCGGCGGCAGGGTCCGCTTCGCCATCTCGCACTACCGGGAAGGCAAACGCCTGCGGCAGTTCTTCACCACCCTTGAGTCCGCGAAAAAAGAGGCGCAGTTCGTGGCGCAGCGGATCCAGTCCGGCATGCAGCATGTGACCGACCTCAAGCCGCACGAGCGCGACCACTACGCCAAGGCGGTCGAGTTGCTGGCCGGTCTCAACCTCCCGCTGGTCGCCGCCGTGGAGGATTACGTGCAGGCCCGCAAGCTGGCGGAAAGCGAGTCGCTCACGTCCATGGCGACCGACTACCGCAAGTTCTTCAAGCCACTCACCCGGCGCGTCACGGTGCTGGATCTGGTGACCGAGTTGTTAGCCGCCCGCAAGCAGGACGGGGCCAGCAAGACCTACGTGTCGCAACTCAAGACGATCCTAACCCGGTTCGCGGAGGCATTCCCCGGCGAGATCCTCGGCATCACATCCTCGGACATCGACGCCTGGTTAAGAGGATTCAAGGTGTCGGCCGGTTCGCGCAATTCCATGTTGGTCTGCGTGAAAGTGCTCTTTTCCTACGCCCGGTCGCAAAACTGCCTCCCTGCCGAGCAGATGACGGCACCCGAGCAACTCAAGAAGGTGAAGGTCGCGAATGACGACGTGTCGGTCTTCAGCCCCGAGGAAATGACGGCGATCCTCCACGCCGCGCCCATGCACCTGATTCCGATCCTCGCCATCGGCGCGTTTGCCGGAATCCGCATGGCCGAGCTCAACCGGCTCGATTGGTCGGCGGTGGACCTGGATCGCGGCATGATTGAATTGCGTGCCGGTCAGTCAAAAACCGCATCCCGCCGAATCATCCCGATCACCGACAACCTGCGTGCTTGGCTCGAACCGCTCCCGCGCAAGGGCAAGGTGGTTAGACATTCATTGCTGCACCGCGAGGTGACCGCGCTTGCCCGGGCGTTGAAAATGGAATGGCCGCGCAACGTCCTGCGCCACTCGTTCATCACCTATCGAATTGCCAAAATCAAAAGCGCCGACCAGGTTGCCCTCGAAGCTGGCAACTCGCCCTCGATCATCTTCAAGAACTACCGGGAACTGACCACTGAGGATCAGGCAGACAAGTGGTTTGGCATCGTGCCGAAGGACGGCCAATGGCAGAACGCCTTCAAGTGGGACCGCCGCGCCCGTGTCGTCACCCTGGACTGATCGGCTGGCGAATGATCCCGTACAATCCGCGCGCCAACGGTGCGGATCCAAGTCTAACGGCAGTCTATCAAACGCGGAATGGTTTTGTGCGGGCCGGTCATACCGCAATACCTTGTGCGGCTGGCACGTGCTCCTACGCGGCACCAAACGCAAAATCCGGGGCTGGGCAAGATGTCTCCCAACTCCGGATCGGGGATGCACAAAAAAAACGGTTTTGCCGATGCGGTTCTGGGCGCGAAAGCTCAGACCGCCGCAGAATTGGTCGAGGAAAAGCATGAAAAAGTGCGGCGGGATTGACGAACCGGAATGTCGGAAATCAGGGGGGATCTAGGTGACCCGCAACTGTGGCAGGCGGCTAGCTTTTCGCCCTACCGTAGTTGCGGACCGCATCCTTCACACTCTTGAGAGCCTTTCGGTCGTTGGCGCTGTATTCCTTCTGGTGGGTGAAGGCAAGGACCTCTCCCGACTTAGGATCAACGATGGCAAAAAAGGGATAGACCTTGGCTGTCCGGAACTTCTCGTCCACCGCCTTCGGGAGTCCGTCGTAGCTCTCCTTCGGGGCGACATGGACCCACACCACCTGGTTGTGCACGGCCTTGATCATCGCGTTGGAGGTACTCTCGCAGATCGGGCAGTCCGTCTTGATTTCGGTGAGCATGACCGCGATGGGCTTGTTCGCGGCAATCGCGGTTTTTTTAGCGGTTTCGTAGTCCTTTTTGGCAAGGAACCCGCGTGGCATGTCCACCACTCCGGCAGCGAGGGTCAGAGATGTGGCGATAAGGCAAGCTAGGGATTTCGTGGTCAATCTCATGGTGTTCGAAGAAAAGACGGATACTTAGCCCGGGTCAACTGAATTGTCTAATCGATGGCGATCCTTCGTCAGAACTCGTGGACGACGGCGGCTGATCTAATCCGGGCCGATCCTTCGTTCTACCCTGTGCGGCTGGCACGTGCTCCTACGCGCCACCAAACGCAAAATCCGGGGTTCCAGGGAATGTCTTCCATGTCCGGAGGGGTGATCGCCGGAAATTGAGCTGCCGCCCACGGCCTGCGAAACTGGCGTTCGGTTAGCGACCAACTCACTGGGTGACTCAATGGCTCACCACCAGCCGCAGGAAGCGCAGCCCGCTGGTGAGCGGCATAGTGGCCGTGCAATTGCCGTTGCCATCCGGGACGGACACGCTCACGCCCGCCGCGCTCCAGGTCTTGAGATCTGCGCTGGCCTGCACCTGATAGCCCACATCCGCGTTGCCCGCATAGTAGGTATAACTCATCTGCTCGCCTCCCATCACCGCCTTGGGCAGATTGGCGGACTGGTTCTTGGTCGGGTCGAGGTTGAGCGCGTAGGCCATCAGCAGGCTCACCCCGTCGTCGTTCGGAGTGTCCAGAAGGTTCGTGGTGGAGGAATAGCCATTCGCCACCAGCCACATGGTCGATGGCGAGGGGCCGAGATTGACGGACGGATAAATGTTCCCGCTGCCGTCAGTCCAGGTCGGTTCAGTGAATCCATAGGCACTACTGTAGTAACCCACCCTGAAGCCGCTGGCGACGCGGTAGAACACGCCTCCTCCCATCGTCGGGGCGTTGCCCACAAATATCGCGCTGGTCAGGCCGGAACAGAAGGCAAAGGCGGAATCCTCAATGCTGGTGACACTGCCAGGCAAGGTGATGCTGGTTAGGCCGGAGCACCAGGAGAAGGCTGACCCCCCAATGCTTTTGACGCCACAGGGGATTGTGATGCCAGTCAGGCCGGAGCAGGCGTAAAAAGCATGATCTCCAATGCTGGTGACACTGCCGGTGAAGGTGATGCTGGTCAGACCTGCGCACCATTCGAAGGCAGAATCCCCAATGCATGTGACGCTACCTGGGATAGTGATCCCGGTCAGGCCAGAACATCCGTAGAAGGCAGAATTCCCAATGCTGGTGACACTGCCGGGGAGGGTGATGCTGGTCAAACCGGTACAGTGGTAAAAGGTGTCATCCCCGATGCTGGTGATGTTGCCGGGGATGGCGATGCCGGTCAGGGCGGCACATCCGTAGAAAGCCTGTTGGCCGATACTGGTAACGCTACCGGGGATGGTGACGCTGGTCAGGCCGGAACAAGAAGCGAACGCACCGTCGCCAATGCTGGTAACGCTACCGGGGATGGTGACGCTGGTCAGGCCGAAGCAGCCGGAGAAGGCAAAATCCCCAATGCTGGTGACGCTGCCGGGGATGGTGATGCTGTTCAGGCCGAAGCAGCCGGAGAAGGTAGATTCTCCAATGCTTGTGACGCTACCGGGGATGGTGATGCTGTTCAGGCCGGAGCACCAGGAGAAGGCCCAATCGCTAATGCTTGTGACGCTACCGGAGATGGTGATGCCGGTCAGGCCATAGCAACCGGAGAAGGCAGATTCTCCAATGCTGGTGACGCTTCCGGGGATGGTGATGCCTGTCAGGCCATAGCAACCGGAGAAGGCAGATTCTCCAATGCTGGTGACGCTGGAGGGAGAGGCGAAGCTCATGCTGGTCAAGCCGGTGCACCCATCGAACGCGCTGTTCCCGATACTGGTGACGCTTCCGGGGATGGTGATGCCTGTCAGGCCATAGCATCCGTAGAAGGCATAAGCTCCAATGCTGGTGGCGCTGGAGGGAGAGGCGAAGCTCATGCTGGTCAGGCCGGTGCACCCATCGAACGCGCTGTTCCCGATAGTGGTGACGCCCACGGGAATCGTGACACTCGTTAGGCCGGTGCAGGACTGGAACGCCGAGCTGCCGATGATAGTCACAGGCTTGTCAATGATGGTTGCTGGAATGTCGACGGCTCCCACCGCACCGGTTGGATAGTCGATGATGGTGATGGAGGTGCCGTCATCGGTATAAGTGAAATTGCCGAAGGTGTCGGCTGACAGGCCATTCACCATGCAACAGAGAAGCACAAGAGTCAGATGCCAGGGGTATCGGCCTAAGGCTTGTAGCATCGCATCTACGCCGCACGTGACTGAAACCAAGGCAACGGCCGTACGGGTGCGGAATTGATGGGTCGTGCTGGCTGCCATGTCTGTTTGAATTTCACAGGACGGTAACCTTTGTCTGACCACGAGCAAGTCAAATCCCGACACCTTCCAGCCTTGCGATCTATCCATCAAGTCGCCCGTTTTGGAATACCTATTCAAGACATGGAGGTGGTCGATGCTGTTGGCGGCTTCACCCCATGGCATGATGAATGGACGTTGCTGGTGAAGTAGGTGACGGGCCATTGTCATGCTCGACGATGACATTTCACCTGTGTCTGCATGGTCAGCCTTCGGTGCCGCGGCCTGTCAGTCGTGGAAACCCTGGCCATGCTGGAAAACTAGGCGTGGTGTGCCCGTGGGGCCGGAGCCCGGTTGTTCGGTGGTGACCAAATGGCGTTCAATACTGCTTTCACCCCGTGTGCCAAACCGATAATCTAGCAGACGATGAGTTATCACTTAAACACCAAGCGCGGATACAGCTTCCCGGCCGTTTCCAGCGCAATGCAGAAGGGGATCCGCCGCGGCGACGCAAAACTGGCCGGATATTGGGCGCTCGAACTTTGGTCCAGCGGATTCGGCCAGTATGTCTGGCGCCGTCTGCTCACCGTGAGCGCGGAAGACTGCTGGGGCATCCTCACCCAGGAGGTGAAGGCGCTGCACGACAGTTACGGCGAGATCAACCGCAATACCCCATCGAAGACGCCCAAGGGCCGCATCTTCATCTCCAAGGCGGTGATCCTGTTGTGCCTCGCCAAGAAGAGCCGCGACGCCGACCACCTCCAGAACTTCGTCTATGACCAGATGGCCGGTATTGATGCCGATGCGCTGGCGGACGAACTCAACCAATCCGGCGAATACGTCCCCATCCCCGATTACGCCTATGACTGCCACACGCCGCAGGGCCGCAAGATGGGCAAGACCAAGGCCGAGTTCTTCCGCGCCGAGCAGGACGCGCTGTCGCCCTTCATTCCCGGCCTCTTCGACAATCTGATTGATACCTGATAAACCACCAACCCCGAGATCCCATGGGCATACATCTGATGCAACCCCGCTTCCCGCTGGGAAGAACCTACGCCACCCCCGGTGCCCTTGCACTGGACGTGAACCTGTCATCCTACCTCCGCCGTCACCACTGTGGCGATTGGGGCGAGGAACTCTGCGCCGAAGACAAGCAGGCGAATGAGGACGCCCTCGTCTATGGCACCCGATTACTGAGCTGCTACCGGACCACCGTAGGCGCTCGCCTCTACATCATCACAGAACATGATAGAAGCATGACGACGCTCCTGCTCCCCGAGGAATACTGATTGCCCCTGTTCAATTCGCATGCCAACGGCGCTTTTCCGCGTCTAATGGTAGTCTATCACACGCGGATGGTGGATGTGAGGGGCGGTCATATTGCCATACCTTGTGCGGGGCTGTGAGCCCACACGCTTGATTACGAGGCACCCAAAGGGGTGTCTTTTTTTGTGGGCATTCGATGTCCAGAGCCTGGAAAAATGGCGCGGATGGTGCGCGACAAACGACGCGGGAAGCTGCTAGGCCGGATGATGCCGGAACTCACATCCCTCCGACCCACAGCCAATGAGATCACCACGATACCGCCCAGGCAGCACCAACCGCATCACCGTCACCAGCGTCCGCGAGGACGCCTGCACCATCACCACCGATACGCCCGAGAACCTCTTGAAGTTCTGGCAGGAAATCATCGCCACCCAACCCGACCACGAACCCGACAAGGAGAGCGTGGTTGTCGTGATGATGGACACCCGGCTTCGTCCCTATGCCTGGCATCGGGTCAGCCTGGGGACTGTGAGCGAGAGCCATTGCCATCCACGCGAGGTTGTTAGACCTGTGTTGGCGGCGGGAGCCTATGGGTTCGCGATCATGCATAATCACCCATCGGGGGACGCTTCGCCCTCACGCGCGGACGAATTGATGACCCGCCGCATGGTTGAGGTGGCCGCGCTGTTGATGATCCGCTTGATCGACCATGTGATCGTCGGTGAGGCAGCGCCGGGTCGCGGTCCATACTACTCATTCCGTGAGGCGGGCATGATCCCCTGATTCCGGCTATTTCCTGCCTGTTCATTCCGCATGCCAACGGCATAACTACCCGCCAAATGGCGTGAAAATATGGTGCGCATTGGCGTGCGGATGGTGCGCGACAAACGACGCGGATGGCTGGCAGGAAGGAGGATGTCGGAACGCGGGCACACATGCCCACTCCGGCCCCCATATCCAACCAGATCCACAGATGAAACCGCAAGATCCCAAAGCCGAATCCATCACCTTCGGAGTTGAACTCGAAACCACCATTCCCGCCACCGCCGGCATCGTCGTCGGTGCCTATCACATCGGAACCACCGTGCGCATGGGGGCCGACACCCAAACCAACCTGCCGCTCAACGCGCCCACATTCGACGGCAACCACTGGAAGGCCGAGCGTGACGGGTCCATCCGCGCCAACCCGGGCCGCGTGCCCTGTGAGTTTGTCTCACCCATCCTCAAGGGCGGCGAGGGCGTCGAGCACCTCCTTCAATTCCTCGATTGGGCCAATGCCATCGGCGCGAATGTGAACGCCTCGTGCGGCTGCCACATCACCGTGGGCGTGGAGAGCATCATCGGCACCAACGACCCGCAGGCGATGAGCGAATTCGCCCGCAAGCTCGCCCACATCGCACGGTGGCACGCCATGAGCATCTATGGCCAGACGGGCACCGGACGCCACCTCAACCAATACAGCCACACGCTGGGTGACGATGTCGGCACCTTGGTCAAGCGCATGGAGAGTGCAACCAACCCCACCCGCAAAGCCGACGCCGCCAACCGCTGCGGACGCGGGATGATCAATTTCAAAAAGCTCTTCAGCCACGGCGTGATTGAATTCCGGGTGTTCGCCGGCACGCTGAACCGTCACAAGCTGCTGCACCACCTCGCCACGGTGTTAGGGCTATGCCGCCGCGCCGCCGAAGTGGAATGCCTGGGTGCGTTCTCGAAGAACAAGACGCAGGCCAAGCGCACGGCCACCGCAACCCACGCCCTGCGCTTCCTATGGGATTACCTCGGATGGACCGGGAGCAAGCGCACCGTCGCCCTTGGGTTGGTCGGCCCGCTGCACGCCGAATTCAAAACCTACAGGCAGATCGCCGACCGGATGTGCCGCCGGTTCGATTCCCGGTTCCCCTGCGCCAATCTCTGAAACCCATAACCCCTAACCGAAGGATAAAGTCATGTGTGTAATCCTTGTATGCCCTGAAAAAATCCGCCCCGATAGAGCGACCATTGATGCCTGCCACCGTGCCAATCCGCATGGTGCCGGTGTGGCATGGCGCGAAGACGGAGCGGTCCACTGGTCGAAGGGACTTGAACCCGATGAGGTGGAAAACCTGATCGCCGATCTCCCCGGCGAGATCGTGGTCCACTTCCGCATCGCCAGCGTGGGGGAGGTGACGCCGAAGTTGTGCCATCCGTTCCCTGTCACCGCCTGCGCCACCACGCGCTTTTCCGGCCACGCCCGCGCCGTGCTCTTCCACAACGGGACGTGGGGCGATTGGCGCGAAACCCTGCGGCGCATGCCTCGTCACCGTCGGCCCGACGGTCTCCTATCCGACACCCGGGTCGCCGCGTCACTGGTTGACCTGTGCGGGATGGATGTGCTCGACCGGCTCCCAGGTCGCTGGGTGTTCTTTGATAGGGATTTCACCGAACTCTACGGCGATTGGCAGCAGTGGGATGGGATGCGCGTGAGCAACCTCGGCTTCACCCACCACCTGCGCGCCACCCCGCGCCACCAATCCACCCTCAAGCTTTCCGTCACCTGCGGTAACCCGGACACCCGGAACCGCCGCAAGTGACCCCACAAACGAAACCATGAACAAACAAACAGACACCATGAAACGCACATACAAACTGATAGCAAGCCGCGGCAACGAAATCGTATTCGATGACCGCATCCAAGCCGACACCCCGCGCAACGCCCGAAACGAACTGAAGAAACTGCTAGGGCTGAAAAGCCTGAGCGGCATCGTCTATTCAATCACCGAAATTCCCGTGGATCTGATCCGCGAGATCGTGGACTCCAGGATTGCAGAACTCGCCGGCGGCGCACCACTGCAAACACCCGTGCCCGCCGACGTGGAAGCGCTTGTGATGGAGCGCCTCAAGCCGATCCTTCGCCGTCTGGCCACGCTTGAACAAACACCGGAGGAACCCGCCCCCATCACCCGCTTTGATCCACTGGCCAACCTGCCGGAGCCGACAGCCGAACCCGACTGGAACTTGGTCAAACGCCACTTCCGCCGATATGGCAACCCTGAAGCTACCGCCGCCAAATACGGCATCGGCATCCGCGAACTGAAAGCCCGCGCCAAACGGGAAGGATGGGCGTCATGATCGAAGTCAAACGCTACCGGAAACAGGATGGCTACGCCACGCGCTATTGGGCGATCTACGTGGACGGGGAACTGCTCGCGGTCACTGTCTATCGGAAGGGAGCGGAGGCAATCGCCGACCTGTTGATGAGAACACACTTCACCAAGGAGGCGGAGGATGCCGCGTAAGCCGCCACCAGTGGCACCCACCTGCTTCGTCCCGTCCTGTCCTGCGGATTTCGTGGGGCAGGCGGGCAAGGTGGCGGAAGTGCTGCTGCGGAAAGCCGAACGGCTCAGGGCCAACCCCTACCAACCGCTCAAGTTGCTCGTGTCCGGCGCTCCAGGCATCGGCAAGACGAGTCTGGTGAACCTGATAGCCCGCACGCTCGCCACGCATACCGCCGCCATCGAGGATGTGAATGGCCGGGAAGTCGGCCTGAATCTCGCCCGGGAATGGACCCGCTCGCTTGCCCACAGTTCCCTTTTCGGTGCGTGGTCAGTGAAGGTGGTCAATGAACTCGACTGCTGCTCGAAGGATGCCCAGGACATGCTCCTCTCCTACCTCGACCGCATGAGACCCGGCCACGCATTCCTCGGCACCACGAATCTGGATGTGGCCGGCCTGACCGAACGCTTCCAGACCCGCTTTCAATCAGTCCGCCTCCAGCCACCGGGAAACGAGGTATTAGCGGCCTTCCTAGCCCGACGCTGGGGTGCCCCTATTGGAATTACTCGCCAGATTGCCGAAGGGGCCAAGGGCAATGTTAGGGCGGCGATGGCGGATTTGGAGATGTGGCTAGAGCCCTGAATGTAATCGCCGTCGGGTGCGCCAGTTCAGTTGATGACACCTTGACATGCACATCGGCATATTTGCAGGCTGCCGCCATACCGCTCCGCCCGCATTCCACATTGTTGACGAATTGACTACTCGGAGGTCTCGTTAATGCTCGATTTCGGGGGTAGAAAAGCCGCACCACGACGTAGTCTTGCAGAAGCTTGCTCAACGATCATCGCAATGAGCTTGTCTGGCTCGGTCCATCGTATAGATCTTTTCCCTGGATCGAAACCATTGACTTTAATGATTTTCTTAAGAGCAGCAATGTCCATGTCCCGAAGCCAGTATCGGTATTCTTCCTCGCCTTTAGCTTGCAGGACGGCCATGACATCGGGCTGGTCTTCGTCCGAAGTGCGAAGTTTGCTTTTTTGAGACTTAGTGGTGCTGTTCGCACGCGGAATTGCAGAGGTGATGGCCTCCAAACGGTCGGCAAACTCGGCATTTCGGTTAGCCTCTTCTTCAATTAGCGCAAGAAGCTCACGAAGCAGACGGGTCAGTTTTTGTGCATGTTGCATCGTTCAAGGATTTCTTTGGTGAGATTTTGATGGGGCTCATAGTTTGGGCCGTATTTTTTGCGAAAGGTATTGAGTCCGGCGTCGGCATCTGCTCCGCGAGCCGTGTTAGCGTTTTGGGCGATAACGCTGTTGAAAAGCTGAGGTTGCTTGAGATCAGTGTCTTTTCCTGAGAATAAGCGGCCGGCTCGAAGCTCAGCTAGAACCCGACTATGAAGATCGATTGTTCCTTGGACCTTTGTCGCGACAATTCCAAGTGGCTTAATCACTCTGTTAATGCTTTCACCGAAGGATGCAATGCTGCTAACAATTTGAAAGATGCCCCATGTTGAAACGATGTCTGGAATTGCAGGAATTACGTAGTGAGTTGAGAAACGTAATCCGTTTTTCGTGACAATGCCAAGACTTGGTGGACAGTCAATGATGACAAAATCGTAGCGGTCTATCACTGGTGCAAGCGCACGACGAAGAATGTCCTGGGGATTGTTTTCGTAGTTGCCTTGAATTGCAACAAATGGAAGCCTTTCTTGGATGTCGATGAACTCTATACTGGACGGCAGTAGGTCAAGCCGAGCGATCCCACCGTCAATCGTGGAAACGCCCCTGATGATTGAGTTCTCAATATCGAATTTTGCGGGGTCCTCCGGGCGGAGCTTATCTTTGAAAAGCTGAGCCAAGGTGAGCCCGCTTGCGTCGCGTTCCTTCCAATCTTCTTCCGTAATCAGATTAATCGTTGCATTTGTCTGGGGATCGAGATCGATGAAAAGGACATGCTTGCGAAAATCCTTGGCGAGGATCTCTGCGACTGCCACAGATGTCGTAGTTTTGGCAACGCCCCCCTTTAGGTTGATAAAACTGATGACATTGGTGCGGTGCCCGGCTTTGGCCTTTAGCCACTCGGCGATAATTTCAGCATCCCATACCGGGCCAGATTGGAGGGTTTGAACAGGCTTGGGAAAATCGTCGAAGCGATGCCGCCAATTTGCGACAGCCTGCTTTGTGACTTGGGGATCGGCCATCTCGGCGATCTCAGAAATACCAACGAGTTGTGTTGAGGACATGGCGAACAAATTAACCAGATTGTGAACGCTGTCAACAAAAAATGTGGAACTGAGTTCAGAATTCCGCTTTTGACGTCAAAAGTAGGGTCGGTAATCCACCAAGAAGCACGCATTCACCAATACCCCAACCACCTGGTCGTCAATCCTCGGTTCCTACTATTCCCTTGATCCTGCCACGTTAAAGGTCTTGATCAGTGCTCCTTCACGAATTCCTTCAATCGCGCGACCGGGGCGAACATTCCCCCAGACTGGGAAAAGTGCAGGCACGGCTTGCGGTGTTTCTTAGTAAACTCGATTGAAGCAGGGTATCAATGTTATTAGTCGCAACTGGACGCTTACAACATGGGACGAACAGACAAAGGAATATAAGTAGGAGGTCAGAGATGGCTGATTTGGTGATGTGGTTTGGATGAATGAGAAAAATGGATTGGGGTAATGGCAACGCGCGATGTAAACATCCTGTATCTCAGGTCTTTGAGGAAAGAGCGTAATACCATAAAGCTGCAATACCAAAAACCCCACAAAGCAGGAACAGCCATATCTCACCTTTAAGGTCCATGAGCCTTATTAAAATAAGGGGAATGCCTAACCAAATAAATAGTGCTATTATGCCTCTCATTTCAATTAAATATTGTTTTTTGATGGATGGGGAAGTCCCTTGGGCAACATGAAAAAATCTGAGCATGAATCATGTAAACCAACGGCCAAGTTTGTTGAGGAGCCCATCCTTTTTTGACGATTGAGAACAAGCGCCCTGATTATGGGCAATAGATGGATTTTTGCTAATGAGACTTGGATTATTCGCGATTAAAGTAACGTTTGATAAATCGAACCAAATGAGAAAACTCTGATTGTTTGCTTTGACCGTCCATCGACAAAGATCCCCATTCCCAGGCACCCCAATGGGGCTCTCAAAGTAGTCCCGGCCTAGAGTTGTCCATGAGCCGTGCCCCAGAGCGTTATCAATCACTTGATTTTGAATATTTGCCGAATAGCCCGGTGCCGCCACCACTAGTGGTAATGATATTTGTTTAGGCAAATCCGATGGTATAAAAACCACAAAAGGATCGCTCTGAATTCCGCTTCCGCGTAAGATGCTCATTGATTTTTGAGGTTTGAGGTTTGAATTTGGATTCGTGGCTTATTGAAATATCCGGCATGGATAACTGATTTCTCTCAGTCAGCGGCAACCGCCTCATCGCTTATAGAACTTAATGACTTCTCGCGTCTGGCTCATAATCATGTCATCGCTAACCTGCGCATGACCACGCGTTAGCGCATCGACGAATTGGCGCAAATAAGTAAAAAAATCCGTCCCCACTGGAGGCGTTGGCGGATAGGTGCCATCATTAAGGGCGATCTTTCCAAAGTGACCACTAATTAATTGCACGATTGTAATTTCGCTCGCTCCCTTCTCCTCCAGAGAGAGATAGTATTCTGTTATCGTGAGTATCATGCTTTCTGGAAATCCACATGTAAATACCTGTTCTCCAGTATAGGCCGTTGGGTCAACACCCATTGATCTGGCAACGTCTCTCAGCATTGGGTCGGCGTTCAATCGCATTAAATACAAACGCTTCGCAAGGGTATACCTTTCATGCTGGGGTGCTGGAATTTTTTTCTTAGATGACCAGAACATGATCTTGGTTAGGAGTTGTTGAGGATTAGCGAGCCCTACTGCTTTGGAATTGCTTTGGGGTAGGTGCCCTAATGGATGGTTACGAACAGAATCTCTATCGTATTCCAACAGACGCACCAAGGGGAAAAGCATTCTCTGCGCAGGAAATCTATTCCCGAGAGCGTCCCAGTCCCCGGGTCCTCCCACCCCCATCCAAATCATGTGAAAGGTGTTTTTTCCACTTTACACTTTTTTTGCATCGGAAATCGGGTGTTTTTAGGTCGAATACGGCAGGGTCAAATGTCGGCAAACCATTGGAAACAAAGGGATTGTGCGTTTTGTCTCTCTCAGAAAACCTGCTAATTTTGACCCCCGGTTTGGTGTAAAGCAGTGTAAAGCAAACAGCGGTTTTGTGGCGATTTTTGTGTTTTGTGGCGATTTTCAGCCGCCGGACACCAGGGCAACCAGCCGCCCGACATGGTCCGCCGTCAGCTCGTTTGGCCCCAGACGGACGACCCGCCACCCCGCCAGCGCGGCCTCCAGGTATTTCTCCAGGTCGGCGGCGAATCCCGCCCCGCGGTTGTGGCGGCCGTGCACGTAGATGCCGCCCTCGATCTCGATCAGGGTCCGGCTCGGCCGGTGGGCGAAACCCAACCGCTCGCCCCTCATCCAGTCGCTATCCCGTTATGACAAGCCTCAGCGCGCTCTGAACCGGCCCCCCGCCGCCCTACCGATCATTTGCTAACGTATCCCTTAACCACCTTGAGTTTGGAGTCATAGCATTTGCCCTCTTCGATCTTGGCGGCCAACTCGGTGAATTTCTCCAAGCCTGCCGAGGTGGACTTCACCTGCACGATCTTGCCTTGGGGGTCCTTCACGACGATGATCCAGCCATCGTAAAAATAACCGAACTTGGAGCCGGTCTTGTCAAACCGGGTGGTCACCTCCGCGCAGACGTGTTCCTGGGTTTTGCCTGCGGGCAACGAGATGTCCACCGCCTCCTGGATCAGCACTTTCTTGCATTTGCTGTCGAACACGCTCTCGCCAAAAACCGACACGGTGGCGGTGTACCCCTCGTAGGCCTGTCGCAGGTCCTTGTTGACGAGCTTCAGGGTGAGCACAATCTTCTGCACCTTGTCGTCCCAGTCACCACCCTTGATCCTGGCTGGTTTCGCCGCGACCACCGAGAGCTGCACGCCCTGGGCGAACGGCAACGCTTTGGCGGCGGCTGGCTCCTGCTGGGCGGCGGCCACCGCCCCCCAGGCGATCGCGGCTGACAGGATGGTGGAGAGGAACGGCAGAAATCGGGTTGTCATATGCTGGGTCTGGTTTTTGTTAGTTAACGGGCATCCTGGATGATCCGCTGATCCCCGCTACCTTTATAGCGGCTATCTGACCGGAAATTCCGCGGCCTGCCAAGCACTTTTCCCATTAAAATCGCGGGCCGCCCCGGCCCGGCGGCCGGCTCCCGCCGGGATCTAATCACCGATTTTGTGACGATTCTCAACCGGCGGCCTGCACCAGGGACACCAGCCGCCCGACGTGGTCTGCGGTCAGCTCGTTAGGCCCCAGGCGGACGACCCGCCACCCCGCCAGCGCGGCCTCCAGGTATTTCTCCAGGTCGGCGGCGAAACCCGCCCCGCGGTTGTGGCGGCCGTTCACGTAGATGCCGCCCTCGATCTCGATCAGGGTTTTGGATTCAAGGTGGGCGAAGTCGGCCCGCCACTTGCGGACAGGGTGGAACCGGAACTCCTTTTCCAACGCCGGGCCACACAACGCCCGCCACAGCAACTCAAAGCGGTTCTCCATCACAGGGGCAACTGGGTCTGGGCCGGATCGTCGATGGCGCACTCGATCTCGTCGGTCATGATCTTGGACACGCGGCACGTCACCTTGAGTTTGGTGGGCGAGTGCGAGCGGTCGAAGGTGACGCGGAAGCCGAGCGAGAACTTGCCGTCCTCATCGGCGCTGTCCTCGGCCTCCTGAAAGTGGGTGTCGAGCAGTTCCTTGACCGCGTCGATGGCGGCCTGGCATTCGGCGGGTTGCGGGCTCATGGCTTGGCGTTGAGTTTTTGGTTGATGGATTCGAGCAGCGTGACGAGGCGCTTGTCATGGGCCTGCTTGCGCTCGCGGAATTCGCTGACCTTCTCGCCCAAGAA